>WBZO01000851.1_pt1 | contig 55384 bp, 48 predicted proteins | sample 5204261 | NCBI WGS metagenome assembly WBZO01 (sample SAMN12412400, study PRJNA552823) | activated sludge metagenome | isolation source: activated sludge from anammox sidestream of wastewater treatment plant... | place: USA: North Carolina | collected 2017-09
GGCGCTACCTTAACGCCCAGACTGATCAAATCGGCACGCTGTTGTTTGGTGATTTTGACGCCGACGGGCGCACCGACGTCTTCACCCAGCACGACGGCAGCGTGTGGAACGTTTCCTGGGGCGGCGCATCGCGGTGGGAGGCGATCAATGGCAGCGGACCAATCCTGGGCAACGCCGCCATCGGCGATTTTGACGGCGACCGGCGCGCCGACGTTTTTTACGCCGACGGGCGCGAGTGGCTGGTCTCGTTCGGCGGGACCGGCTTCTTTACCCACTATGCCTACGCGATCCACCGCGTCCCCGATTTGCGGTTCGGCGATTTCAATAACGACGGGATGACGGATGTCTTCGGTGTGGTGGGCGATCAGTGGATGGTGGTCCTCGGCGGGACACAATTTTGGGCGCCGCTGCGCGCCAAATTGACCAACTCGGTCGCGGGTTTGACCGTCGCTGATTTCAACGGCGACGGGCGCGCCGACATTGCCGTCTCAAGTCGCTGGATCACCGGCGGCTACATCTGGAGGGTCTCCTTCAGCGGTACCGGCAACTGGGCGACGCTGCGCGCCAACGGTCCATCGCTGAGTTCGGCGCCGGCGATCGGTAACTTCGACGGGGCGCCAGGCGCAGATGTTTTAACCTGGGCGCCGAGAGGCGGGGCCATTTCGGGTATTTTGGGCTTCAACGCCCTCGACATCGCGTCTGGCGCCGCTGGGGCTTTTCAACAACACAGCCGCCAGGATATGCGTTGACGAAAGTTTAATCACCCGTAGAGCTTCACTAACCAAGAGCAAGGCTTGAGCTTCATTCGTGACCGCTGAACACAAAATCACAACCCCGTCCGGTAATGCTCCCACTGCTCCTTCAGCTTCGCCATCATCGCAATGAAGCGCGGGTCTTTTCTGAGGCGATCCAGGTATGGATCGCGCTCGAACAATGGATAACAGGGAAAGCCCCCATCCGCCGACGTCTGGAGCCACTTGATCGCCGGCGCGGCTTTATTCATCACGGCGTAAGCGCAAGCGATGTTATAAGCGGTATGGTGAAAATGTCCGAAGCCTTTTCCCTTTTCTATCGCGCTCCTGATCCTGGCTTCCGCTTTATTCTCGTCGCCGTCCAGGGCTGCGAGCAGAGCCTGGATGCTCGCAAACAGCCCTACGTTTGTATCCCCCGAATAATCTTTCAGGAACTCATCCACTACGGCTGCCGCTTCGTCTCTTCTTCCGAGGCGCAATAAAGCCGTGGCTGTGACTGAGGTCAGCAGCGCCGGATTAGCTTCTCTGGGACTCTTGCGCAAGGCAGTCAGTCCCTCTTCATATTTCCCCTGAAACACGAGTGTCTCACCGATCCGAAATTGCGCGAGGTTGTTCGTCGGATTGACCGCCACCGCTTTTTGCAATTCCTGGAGCGCCTGATCGAAGGCCCCGATGTGGCTGTAAACCAACGCGAGTTGATTCTGAGCCTCGTCCAAACTGGGATTCAAAGCCAGCGCCCGGCGATATTCCTGAATCGCCTGCTCGTGGGGAAAACGATGGGCTGGTGTCCAGAGCAACCTGCCACGAGCCAAATAAGCTACGGCCAGGTCGGGGTCCAGGGCGATAGCTTTCTCCACCGCCACAAAGGCCTTCTCTTCCCACTGTCTCTCTTCCGGCGTGAATAAGAAGAACCTCCACACGTAAGCCTGCGCCAGTTCCGCATGGGCCTCGGCGAAGGTCGGGTCTGTAGACACGGCGCGTTCAAGCGTGCTGATAGCGGTCTCATTGTCAGCTTTGATTTGGCGGTTGGCGTAAAACCGCCCGCGTAAATAATCGTCGTACGCCGCCGGGTTGACCGGGCGCGCGGTTGAAAGTCGCGTTTGCTCCTGCGGCGTCAGCTTGATCCGAATCTGTTGGATGACGGCCCGCGCGATCTCGTTCTGGAGCGCCAGGGCGTCGCGCAGGTCGCGCTCGTAAGTTTCGGCCCAGAGACTCCGCTCGGTCGGCGCGTGGATCAACCGCGCGGTGATTTTCACCCGTTCTCCGTATCGCTGCACTGAACCTTCTACTACCGCATCCACATTTAATTCGCGCGCAATGTCCGCGAGCGGCTTGCGAGCCTGCTGATATTGCATCACCGAAGTCCGCGAACTCACCCGCAGCGATCCGACCTTAGCCAGGCCGGAGATCAACGACTCGGTCATGCCATCAGCGAAATAGTCCTGCGCCGGATCGCCGGATAGATTTTCCAGCGGCAGCACGGCCAGCGATTTGATCTGATCCGATTGAATCGCAGGCGCGCGACGCCAGTAAAGTAGCCAGGCAAGCCCAAACACCAACACGGCGGCAATCGCGGCGACTATCATCCGGCGCCGCAAAACAATCCGCGCTTCGGCGGCTTCAATCCTGCGCGTCACCGCCGCTTCAATCCCGCGCGTCACTGCGGCTTCGCCTGCCTGGCTGCCGAGCCGGAGCGTCTTCAAATCGGCGATCAATTCTTTCGCCGATTGATAACGCGCCTCACGATCCTTCGCCAGACACTTCCCCGTGATCCGTTCAAGTTCCGCAGGCGCTTCGGCGCAATGCTGACTTAACGGCGCCGGCTCGGCGGTCAGCAACGCCGCGATCACGTCGCTCGTCGTCGCTCCCTCAAACGGCCTGCGCCCCGCAATCATCTCGTAGAGCGCCACGCCCAGGCTGAAGATGTCCGTGCGGTGATCCACCTTCTGCCCGCGCGCCTGCTCCGGCGACATGTAACCCACCGTCCCCATCACCATCCCAGGCTCTGTGCTCAGATAGGCTCTCGTCCCCGCTTGTGGATCAACCTCCAACGGCGCAACAGGACGCTCCGCGAGTTTGGCCAGGCCAAAGTCGAGGACTTTGACGAGGCCGTCTGGCCGCAGCATCACGTTCTCCGGTTTGATGTCGCGATGCGCTATCCCGACGCTGTGCGCCGCATCGAGCGCCGACGCGATTTGAATGGCGATCTCCACGGCCTCGGCCAACAGCAAACTCTGACTTGCAAGTTTCTGCCGCAGCGTGACGCCTTCGACCAACTCAGCAGCGATGAAGCGTCTGCCGCCGTCCACGCCGATGTCGTAAATCGTGAGGATGTTCGGATGGTTGAGGGCCGACGCCGCTCGCGCCTCACGCTCGAACCGCCGCGCGCGATCGGCGTCCGTGGTAAATTCGGCGGGCAGCAGCTTGAGCGCGACTTTGCGATCCAGCCGCTTGTCTCTGGCCGCGTAGACTTCGCCCATCCCGCCTTTGCCCAGAAGCGAAATGATTTGGAAATGGCCGACGCTCTTGCCTGCGAGCGATGGCGCATCGTCTTCAACGAGCAGCGGCGCGGCCACGACGTAAGCGGGCGCTTCGATCAAACTCCCGGCTTCAGCATCGGCCGCCAGCAACGCCTCGACCTCGCGGCGCAGGGATTCGTCATCGCCGCACGCCTCGCTGATAAAAGCAGGGCGATCTTCGGGCGCGCGTTCGAGCGCCGCCTGGAACAACTGATCCACTTGTCGCCATCTCTCAGGCTTCATTCGTTCCCCGCCCTACGATGGAATTCACTGTAGCTATTGGCCGCGCAGCACCTGCTTGATCGTCCCATCACTGGCGTCAACTTCAACAATCAAATCACCGCCCCGCCGTCCCACATAATCTTTCGGACCGTAATTGACTCGCCAAATCAGCCCGCCTTCAAAGTAGCGTTGCGTGATGCTGACGACGCTATTGAGCAGGTCTATCCCTGACTCGCGCGCTTTCCGGTTGGCCGCCGCCATCACCCGATCAAGCGAGACGGCCATTTCATCTTGAAGGACTTCTGCGGTCAACGAAGCTGCCATAACTAAACTCCTCCCTCTGCCTCCACTGCGCTACGCGGCGCGATCCAGGCGACGAGGGTCTGCGGCGCTTCCTTTCATACAGACACAGGACATCACAGAAAAATCTCCACCGACAGCGCGAACCTTTCAGCCAGCGCCTTGGCCTGATTCCGGCTGATTCCTCGCTTGCCGCTCAGCACTTCCGAGATCGCCGATCTCGACTTGAAGATCGGCGCCAGGTCGGCGCGCTTCAATCCGTGAAGCTCCATCAGATGCGCCAGGATTTCGCGCGGCTCTGATTTCTCCATCGGGTAGGCGCGGCGCTCGTAATCAACGGTCAGACTAATCAGTAATTTCATCAACTGCGTTTCTTCGCGTGTGCGCTTCGGCTTGTTCATCAGTTCGCTGCTAATTGCGATGGCGCGCTTATTCTGCGCTTCGTTCTCGATTACGACGGGCAGCGCGTCGGCGAGCAGCTTGCCGTAGGCGTTTCTGTTCAACCTATTTGCAATTCCTCTTCCATTTGTCCTTGTTGTACTCAGCATGTGTCAACGCCTCCTGTATATCCACGACTTGAATATCCTCGCCGTAGTTGATTTTCGCGATGAGCCGATACTTGTTTCCGCCGATATCGAAGACCACGCATGAGCCAACGGCATCAGCGGCGGGAAAGGTCTTCTTCACGTCTTCAAATTTTAGCCACGTGGCAGCTTCCGTCAGTTCACGCCAATAAGCAAAGGGCTTTCGCGCGTCGGCGTGTTTCTTGGTGAACTTCTCGACAATCGCGTAGCCACGAATGTTCATTCTTCCCTTTCAATGTTCGCAAAGCTGGAACAGCCGGTCAAGCCGGGCGAAATATCGCTTCGACAAAAAATCGCGGCGCCGAATCGCCGCCCATTTCATGGCAAACTCATATCAGGCGGCGTCCTCTTTGCCCTCCGTCAACATCCGCCGCAACCACGCCTTGGCCGCGCGCCATTCGCGCTGCACCGTCGGCGTAGAGATGCTCATCACCTCCGCCGTCTCTTCTTCGGTCAGTCCACCGAAGAAACGCAACTCGACAATCCGCCCTTTGCGCGCGTCCATCGCCATCAGCTTCTCCAACGCTTCATCAACCGCGAGCAGTTCGGCGGCGCGCGCTTCGGTCACGGCGGCGACTTCGTCGAGCGAAACCTTCAGCGCCCCGCCGCCGCGCTTTTGGTAATGATGGCTGCGCGCGTGGTCAATCAGAATGCGCCGCATCAATTGCGCCGCGATGCCGAAAAAATGCGCACGGTTCTGCCATTGCACTTGCTTTTGATCTATCAGCCGCAGGTAGGCTTCGTTGACCAGCGCCGAAGTTTGCAGCGTGTGGCCTGGGCTTTCGCGGCGCATGTAGCGGCGGGCGAGTTGTCGTAGTTCGGCGTTGACCAGCGGCAGCAGTTTTTCGAGCGCCGCCTGATCGCCGCTGCTCCAATCCACCAGCAACCGGGTTACGTCTTGTGATGCAGGAATCATCGCCTCTCCACGTTGTTCGGCTAATCACTCGGTAGGACGCGTGGATTATAACGCCCGCGCCACGTTTTTACAGACCGGATCAGTACCGCGCGTAAGCAAGCGGTTGTGCGCGGAATTAATCGCTCGCTCACGCGCGCGGCGCTGTTTCCCTTGCCTCTCAGCCGCCGATTGCGTTTAATTGGCTCGCCGATTCCGGCGACAATCAAGCGACACAAAATCCGAGAGCCAGCGAAGATGAGCGAATATTTCATCGGCATTGACAGCGGCACGCAGAGCACAAAAACAATCCTGCTCGACGCCGCGAGCGGCGAGGTCGTGGCGAGCGCGAGCAAGCCTTACGAATTGATTGAAGGCTTGCCGGCAGGCCACAAAGAGCAGCATCCGTCTGAATGGATCGCCGCCGTGCGCGCTGGCGTCAAGGCCGCGCTCGACAAATCCGGCGTTGATCGCGCGAGCGTGCGCGGCATCGGAGTTTCAGGCCAGCAACACGGCTTCGTCGCGCTCGACGCGAACGATCAGGTCATCCGAGCGGCCAAGCTCTGGTGCGACACAGCGACGAGTTCCGAATGCGAAGAGATCATCGCCGCGCTTGGCGGACTCGACAAAACCATTGAAGCCGTCGGCAACGGCGTCCCGGCGGGCTTCACTGCGTCGAAAATTCTCTGGTTGAAAAAACACGAGCCAGAGAATTACGCGAAGCTGCGCTGGGTTCTGCTGCCGCACGATTACATCAACTTCTGGCTGACAGGCCGCAAGACGATGGAATGCGGCGACGCTTCGGGCACGGCGTTGCTCGATGTCCGCAAATGCCGATGGTCGCAGGCAGCCATCAACGCGATTGATTCGCGTGTGAACGAGATGCTGCCGCCATTGATCGCGTCGGATGAAATTGCGGGAACGTTGCGGCCTGAGCTTGCCGCCGAATTCGGCTTGAGCGACGAAGTGATCATCAGTTCAGGCGGCGGCGACAACATGATGGGGGCCATCGGCACGGGCAATGTTCGCGCGGGCGTTGTCACGATCAGCCTCGGCACTTCGGGCACGATTTACGCGTGCAGCGAGCATCCGGTTGTTGATCCGCAAGGCGAAGTCGCGGCGTTCTGCGATTCGACTGGCAAGTGGCTGCCGCTCGTCTGCACGATGAACGTGACGGTCGCCACCGAGATGGTGCGCGAACGATTCAGTATGTCGCACGATATGCTGTCGGAGATGGCGGATTCAGTTCCAGCAGGCAACGATGGATTATTGCTGATTCCCTTCTTCGAGGGTGAGCGAACGCCGAATGCGCCCGACGGAACCGGAGTCTACTTCGGATTGCGCGACAAGACTTACTCGGTTTCTCATTTCGCGCGCGCGGCGATGGAGGGCACGACGCTGGGATTGAATTACGGATTGAATCGCCTGCGCGAACTCGGCGTCACGCCGCGCGAAATTCGCGCCACCGGCGGCGGATCGAAGAGCGCGGTCTGGCGACAAATCCTGGCTGACGTCTTCAACGCCGAGGTCGTTTGCGTGGCGAACGAAGAGGGCGCGGCGGCCGGCGCGGCGGTTCAGGCCGTGTGGGCTTATCGCAAGCGCGCAGGCAAGCCGGAGAACATCGAGCGACTCTGCGACCGATACATCGCCGTTGACCAGACGACGCGGGCGAAACCGAATCCGGCTCACGTTCAAATGTACGAGCGGATGCAGGAAGTACACGATGGAATCGCGCGCGATCTGGCGAAGTCGTTCACTGCGCACCGCCGTTTTATTACCAACTGATTAACGCAACCTCGGCAGGTTGCGCTATTTTTTCCAAGGAGACCAAACTTATGACAAATATTTCCCGACGTGATCTGCTCAAGACTGGCGCGCTTGCCGCTGTGATTCCCTCTATCAATTTGCCATCGTTCGCCGCAACCTCAACTGAGGAGGCCGATCCCTGGCGCGGGCTGAAGATCGGCGTCGCCACTTACACCTTCCGCGAGCTTCCAATCGAAGAGGCGATCAAGGGCGTGAAGCGGGTCGGATTGAAATACGTCTCGATCAAAAACGTCAAAAACCACATTGACCTGTCGCACACGCCCGAAGAACGCAAACAGCGCGCGCAGATGTTCCGCGACGCCGGACTGGTTCCGATGAGCGTCGGCAACGTTGCGATGCGCACGGGCGAAGCCGACATTCGCAAAGCGTTTGAATACGCCCGCGACATCGGCGTGCCCACGATTGTTTGCGCGCCCAGCCAGGACGCGATTCCGATCCTCGACAAAATGGTCAAGGAGTTCGACATCAAACTGGCGATTCACAATCACGGCCCCGAAGACAAAGGCTTCTTCCCGTCGCCTTACGACGTGTGGCGGGCCGTCGAGAAATACGACAGGCGCATCGGCCTCTGCATTGACGTCGGCCACACCGCCCGCGCTGGTGTTGACCCGGCTGAAGCGATCATCAAATGCCGCGAACGGCTTTACGACACGCATATGAAAGACATCTCCGCGATGGGCGCTCGCAACACGCCGATTGAAGGCGGGCGCGGAATCCTCAACACGAAAGCGATTCTCGCCGCGCTGCTCAAGATCAATTATCAGGGGCTGGTCGGCTTCGAGTATGAAAAAGACGGCAAAGACCCGTTGCCCGGACTGGCCGAATCGGTGGGCTACGTCAAAGGAGTGCTCGCCGGATTGAAATAGCCGCGCAAACAAGGTGGGGTAATTTGGCAAATTGCCCCACCGCATCAAACAGGAAAAACCAAAATGAATAGAAAAGCCGTTTTATTCTTCATCTGTTTCTGCTTCACCTTTCCGCTCACATTGACCCGCGCGCAAACCGGCGAGCCGAAACAGGCGCCAAAACGCATCGCCATCAAAGCCGGACGGTTGATTGACGCCAAAACCGGCGCGGTCACCAGCAACGCCTTCATCCTGATCGAAGGCGACAAGATCACCGCCGTCGGCCCGCACGTGACCGTCCCCGCCGATTACGAAGTCATTGACCTGAAGGACAAGACCGTGTTGCCCGGCCTGATTGATTGCCACACGCACATCACGTCGCAGCCGAGCAACTACTACGAAGACATCTTCCGCCGCAGCCCGATTGACGTGGCCGTCACCGCGCACGTCTACGCGCGCCGCACGCTCGAAGCCGGATTCACGACCGTGCGCGATGTCGGCGCGGGCGAGTTCATTGACGTGGCTTTGCGCAACGCCATCAATCGCGGCGATGTCGCAGGCCCGCGTATGCAGGTCGCCACGCTGACCGTCGGCGCGACAGGCGGACACGGCGATCTCAGCGGCTTCTCGCCTTATCTGAAATTCGGCGGCTTCTCCGGCATCGCCGACGGCGTTGACGAGATTCGCAAGCTGATCCGCTTCGAGGTCAAGAACGGCGCGGATTTGATCAAACTGATCGCGACCGCCGGAGTGCTTTCGGAGGAGGAATCCGTCGGCGCGCCGCAGTTTTCGCAGGAAGAGATGAACGCTGTGGTCGAGGAAGCGAAGATGTGGGGCAGACGCGTCGCCGCTCACGCTCACGGCACGGAAGGCATCAAGCGAGCAGTCCGCGCCGGAGTGACTTCAATCGAACACGGCAGCCTCATTGACGACGAAGGCGTCAGGATGATGAAAGAACGCGGGACTTATCTGGTCGCCGACATCTACAACGACGATTACATCCTCGCTGAATTTTCCAAGCTCGGCTATCCCGACAAGATCATCGAGAAAGAGCGGATGGTCGGCCGCACACAGCGCGAGAATTTCCAGAAAGCCGCGCGGGCCGGGGTCAAAATCGCTTACGGCACCGACGCCGGCGTTTATCCGCACGGCTGGAACGGCAAGCAATTCGCGCACATGGTCAAATGGGGTCTGACGCCGGCGCAGGCGATTCAAGCGGCGACGGTGAATGCGGCTGATCTGCTCGGCTGGAACGACAAGGTCGGCGTGATCGCGCCCGGCGCCTTCGCCGACATCATCGCGGTTGACGGTGATCCGCTGAAAGACGTGACGGAGCTTGAGCGCGTGAAATTCGTGATGAAGGGCGGCGTGGTTTACAAAAAGTGACGCGACGATTTTTCGTCTAACTCTTCAAAACCACTCGTCCAACCAATCTCCCGTCCTTCATCTCGTTCAACACCGAATCAACTTCAGCGAAGGGGCGAGTTTCGATTTTGCATTTGATCTTGCCTTCAGCCGCAAGCCGCAACACCTCACGCAACTCCTCGCGCGAGCCAACGGCTGAACCGACAATCCTGAATTCGCCCGAAACCATCGCCACGGTCGAGAGCGGAACCGGCTCCGGCGCCATCCCGACAATCGCCAGCGTCCCGGCTTTGCGGATCGAACGCAGCGCGGTTTCGTAAGCCGCGCGTGAACCCGATGTGACAATCACGACGTGCGCGCCGCCGCCCGTAGCTTTCTTGATGTCTTTGTGCGCCTGACCGCTCGCGGCGTTGATCGTGATGTCCGCTCCGCATTCGCGCGCCAGTTCGAGTTTGTCGTCGGCCACATCAATTGCAATCACTTCCGCGCCCTTCGCCTTCGCAAGCTGAATCGCCAAATGGCCGAGACCGCCAACGCCGAAGACCGCGACCCTCTGCCCGGCGCGTACTTCGGCCTTCTTCATCGCGCTGTGAACCGTCAACCCGGCGCAGAGCAGCGGCGCGGCTTCTTCAAAACTCAGGTTGTCTGGCAATTTCGCGGTGTGGCTCGCCTTGGCTTTGACAAATTCTGCGAAGCCGCCGTCAACCGTGCAGCCCGTGACCTGCTGCTTCGAGCAAAGCGTCTCGCGTCCGGCCAGGCAGAACTCGCATTCGCCGCACGACCAGTGCAGCCAGGGCACGCCCACGCGGTCGCCGATGTTGAATTCGGCGACACCTTCGCCAACGGCTTCGATCACGCCTGCGACCTCGTGGCCGAGCACGAGCGGCAGCTTCGTAATCGGCTTGAGCATGTCCCACTCGCCCGTCGCCAGATGCAGATCGGAATGGCAGACGCCGCAGGCGGCGACTTTGATCAACACTTCGCCAGCGCCAGGAATTGGAGTCGGGACTTCCTCGATTCGTAACGGTTCGGCGAATGAATGCAGGACTGCTGCTTTCAAGCTTTCTCTCCCGTGCTGATCACGCCTTCGCGCGCCAGCGATTCGATCATTTCGTCAGTGTAATCAACGCTCTTCAAAATTTCCCGCGTGTGCTGGCCCAACAACGGCGGCGGCAATCGCAGATCGCCCGGCGTGGCCGAGAGCTTGACCGTCGGCGCGATCTGTTTGATGCGGCCCGCTTCGGGATGCTCGATCTCGGCGATCAATCCGCGATGTTTGACCTGCGGGTCGTCAATCATCTCGGCGATGTCGTTGACGAGCGCGACGCAGGTATCAACGTTCTCAAAAGCCGCAAGCCATTCCGAAGCCGTTCGGGTTTTGAAGATTTCGCGGAACGCCGCGATCATCTCCTCCTGCGCGCCGCTCTTGAAACATTGCTCGATGAAATCTTCGCGGCCCAGCGTGCGGCAGGCGTTCTCCCAGAATTTCGATTCGAGCGCGCCGAGCGAGAGATAACGCCCATCCTTCGTCTCGTAAATTTGATAGCAGGCGTAGCGGCCCGACAAACCTTCGTTCCCGCGTTCGGGTTGCGCGCCGTTTGCCAGATAACTCGCAAACGGAACGAACATCAGCGCCAGCGATCCATCCATCATCGAAACGTCAACGAACTGCCCTTCGCCCGTGCGTTCGCGCGCCTGCAACGCCAGCAGCACACCGATCACTGCGTGCAAACTGCCTCCGGCCAGATCGGCCAGTTGCACGCCCGACAACACTGGCGGCCCGCTTTTCGGCCCGTTCACGCTGAGCAATCCCGCGACGCTCAGGTAGTTGGCGTCGTGCCCGGCCTTCAAACGATACGGCCCGTCCTGCCCGTAGCCGGTGAGCGCGCAATAAATCAACCGCGGATTGATCCGCTTCAAAGTCTCGTAGCCGATGCCCAGACGATCCATCACGCCGGGACGATTGCCTTCAACGACGACATCCGCTTTTTCGGCCAGCTTCAAAAAAACCTCGCGCCCGCGTTCGTGTTTGAGGTTGATCGTGACGCTGCGTTTGTTGCGGTTGGTCGCAAGGAAATACGCGCCGGGCTGTTTGATGCCAGCGCGCGATTGGCGCGCCGGATCGCCGAGGCTAGGCTCTTCGATCTTGATGATGTCGGCGCCGAAATCGCCGAGCATCATCGTGGCGACCGCGCCCGGCAACAGACGGGTCAAATCCAAAACGGTGATTCCATCGAGTGGTTTCATGCTTCAATCCTGCCTCGGTCCCGATTATTCAATATGAGATTTCGCGCCGGAGTTTACCACGCCTGCCGAAACGTGGAGAATGTGCGCGAGCGATTGAACCGTAATCAAATCAACTCAGTCAAACGGAGGTTCCATGAACAATCGAAAAGACACTCAGGCCGCAGCCGACTGGCAGGCCAGGCGAACGCTACAAGCCACGCTGACTTTCAAATCATTGCCGCAGGAAGAACAGCTTGCCGTCAGCGCAAAACTCGCCAAAGCCTATTTCAGCGCGCTTTCAGATCAACCGGACTTCGACGCCGACGAAGCCCTGCAAACATTGCAGGACGACGGATTGGCCGCCGAGTTCCTCAACCAGATCGCATTCCCGCAGTTCGTCAACGATCTGATCAAGGGAGTTTTCGACGCCGAAGTCGCCGCCTCAATCAAACAGATGGAGGCTTACCGCGATCTGATGAAGGCTTGCAATCTGCCTCTCTCCAAATTCGCCAACGCGATCAGCGACAAGGCGGCGGCGAAATATCTCGACTCGATTGATAAATCGTCCGGGCATTCAAAGTCCGAACTGAAAGCGGCCAGGCTCTCGATGGCGCGCCAGCAGCGGCGATTGCTGCGAGAGACAGTTCTGATCGGCCTCGCCAGATTGCTCGTTGACAAGCGGATCAAATCGAACAAGGCGTTTCTGGGTATCAACGCCGAACGCGACCGCTTCAACCTCAAGCTGCGCGAAAAAATTATCAAGGCGCTGCCTGACGCAAAACCCGCGCGTCGAGCCGAAGGAAGTTTCGACGTGTTCGATCTGACGGCTGCCGCAGGAGAATTGAGCGGCAAAGCCTGGGTGTTGAAATTCCCCGGCAGTTCCAGCCCCGACACTCTGGAACCGGCGTTCAGGGACAACGTCAATAAATTTCTGGCGGCGCTCAAACAGGCCGGCGCGGCGATCAGAATAACCAGCACGTTCCGCCCGCCCGAACGCGCTTACATGATGCATTGGTCGTGGAGGATCGTCAGAGAGAATGTCCCGCCCAAAGACGTTCCGCCCCGAGACGGAGTGGCAATCATCTGGGATCACGGCAATGACTACGCTTCGAGACGCGGCGCGCAGGAGATGGTTGACAACTTCGGGATCGGCGGCCTGAACGTGCCGCCCTCGACCAAATCCCGTCACATCGAGAGAAGAGCGATTGACATGAAGATTTCCTGGAACGGCGCGCTGACCATCAAACGCGCCGACGGCCAGCCGGTGACTATCACTTCGCAACCGAGAAACGAAATCAATCCTGATTTGATTCGAGTCGGAGCGACTTACAACGTCATCCACTTCCTGAATCCGCTGAAGGACAAACCGCATTGGTCAACCGATGGCCGTTGATGGCTACACGTATGATCCGCCGGTAACCAGCAGCACGTGCCCGGTCACGTAATCCGAAAGCGGCGAAGCCAGAAACAACACCGGCCCGGCGGCCTCTTCCGGCGTGCCCGCGCGTCCGAGCGGGATGAAGTTCATCGCCATCTGCCGCATCTGATCGGGGATGCCGAGTTGGATTTCATTCTCGCCGACGTGAACGGGCTGCTGTTTCTCTTTCGCGGCGGTCAATCGCGTCTCGATGAAACCGTAAGCCACAGCGTTGACGTTGATGTTGAAACGTCCCCACTCTTTCGCCATCGTCTTCGTCAAACCGACGACGCCCATTTTGCCCGCCGAGTAATTGGCCTGGCCGGGATTGCCCGCCACGCCTGACGTTGACGAGACGTTGATGATCTTGCGCTGGACGCGGCGGCCTTCGGCGATCTCCTGCTTGGCGGCTTCGCGCATATGCGGCACGGCGGCGCGGATGATCTTGAACGGCGCGGTCAGATGCACGTCAATCATCGCGTCCCACATCTCGTCGGTGATGTTTTGAACAACGGCGTCCCACGTGTAGCCCGCGTTGTTGACGATGATGTCGAGTTTGCCGAATTCCTGAACTGCGGTCTGGACGACCTTTTCCGGAAAATCTGGCGCGGTCACGCTGCCGACGCAGGCCGTGGCGACTCCGCCCGAAGCGTTGATCGAATTGACCACGCCTTCAGCCGTCTCGCCGTCGAGATCGTTGACCACGACGTGCGCGCCGTGTTCGGCGAACAGTGCTGCGACGGCGCGGCCGATGCCGCGTCCGGAGCCGGTGATGATTGCGGCTTTGCCTTCAAGTAGTTTCATTCAATATTTCCTCTCAAATTGCTTGCTTGCCAGTTGCTATTTGGATGAAGTTTGTCCTCTATCCAGTTCTTCGGATTGTCGGCAATGTATTCCCGAATTCTCCAGTATGACTTATCGCTGAGGATGATGTGCTCGTAGTAATTGCGCTGCCATATACGCTGGCCTGCCGTGCCACGCAATTCGTTGATTCGTTTTGTTGATTCATATTTGAACCACCTGATGACATCACCCAATGAGCGTAGGGGCGGGTTTTCCCCGCCCGATGTCTCCGAAAAGGGAACAATGCGAGGGATAGCCATCCCTGCATTCGATTCTTCTGTTTCTAAATCCGGGCGGGAAAAACCCGCCCCTACGCCCGGTTCGCTTGGGTGGGAATCAGGGCGGGGAAAACCCGCCCCTACGCCCGGTTCGCTTGGGTTGGAATCAGGGCGGGGAAAACCCGCCCCTACGCCCGGTTCGCTTGGGTTGGAATCCGGGCGGGGAAAACCCGCCCCTACGCCCGGTTCGCTTGGTTGGGAATCAGGGCGGGGAAAACCCGCCCCTACGCGTTTCGCACGTGGATCAACGATGACGACAATGGCATGAAAATGGTTGGGCATTACGACGAATTGATCCAACTCAACCAACGGAAAATGCGATGGTAACTCGCTCCAAACGGTTTCGACTATTCGCCCATAATCATTCAACTCAATCTGATCACCTACAATTCCTCCGAATAAACAAGCCTTCTCCTGCACGCAGATTGTTACGAAATACCTGCCTGGCGCACTGTAATCGTAGCCACGTAATCGGATTGATTTACGATGGTGAATCTTAGGATCGTAGGGCATGCAATGTAGGGGCGGGTTTTCCCCGCCCTGATTTTGAAAACCGCGTATCGTAGGGGCGGGTTTTCCCCGCCCTGATTTTGAAAACCGCGTATCGTGGGGGCGGGTTTTCCCCGCCCGGCGCCTCTATAAAGGGGGCGGGCGGGGAAAACCCGCCCCTACGACGCTTCACATCGGGAACAATTCATTCAACTCCCGCGCGGAAGGCTGGCTGCCATATTGGCAAAGCTCGAACGCTTCGGCGTACCTGATTTGACGGCCTCGATCTTCGCCGTAACGCTGAACCAGCAGGTCGCGGTAATTGTTGGCAACGTCGGCGTCTCGATCAATCAGCCAGTCGCGGATGAAATTCTTCCGCGCCTCATCATCTTCCGGCACGCCCGGCAGATAACGCCCCATCCACGAATCCTTGTCGGCGAACTGCGACGGCATCGCCTCGATGCAAGCGCGTTTCTTGTCAATCACGTCGTCCACGCTGACGATGATCGCCGGGTCGAATGGACATGGCTTTTTGAAATTGTCGGAGTAGTAAAGGATCACCGGGTTCTTCTTGCAGGGCGGCGTGTCGGTGACGAAAAACGGCGCGGCCACCAACACCGCCGCGTCTTCCATCAACACGCCTGTGTAGCGATGATCAGGATGGTAATCGTAAGGTCGCGGGCCAAGCACGATGTCGGCCTGCCATTCGCGGATCAACCGCGCGATGGTTCGGCGGTTTTCAATCGTCGGCATCAATTCGCCGTCGTGAATGTCGAGCACTTGCGTTTCGATGCCCAGGATTTCGGCGCATCTTTCGACTTCGGCTTTGCGACGCAGCGCCAGCGGCCCGCCGGCCATAACAAAACTGCCTACGTCGCCGTTGGTCGTAGCGACGAATTTGACCTTGTGGCCTTGCGCGGCCCACTTCGCGGCCACGCCACCGGCCTTGAGTTCGCAATCATCGGGATGCGCGCCGAACGCGATAATTCTCAGTGTCATTTGCTAATCCTTGAATGGGTCAGCGCCGCGAGCGGTAGCGAGGCCCGCCTATAATCGAGGCGACGTTCGCTACCGCTCGCGGTACTGATCGTTTATAACTATCGAGCCACAGCCGTGTCCTTTCGCATATGCTTCTCGAACCACGCCATCAGGTAAAGCTGCTGCGCCAATTGATGCGAAGGCCGCCGCCATCCGTGAAATTCATCCGGCATCCGCACCAGCAGCGTCTCTTTCTTCAACATTTTCAGCGCGCGGTAATACTCTTCGCTCTGGCCCATCGGCGTGCGCAGGTCGGCTTCGCCTGTCATGACCATCGTGGGTGTTTTGACGTTCGCCACGTAATTGAGCGGCGAGCGCGCGGCGAATTCCATCGGGTCTTCCCACGGGCGTTTTTGAAACTGGTAGTACCAGCTCGCGCCGTCGGTCGTGCCCACGAACGAATGCCAGTTGATGACCGGACGCATCGAGACCGCGCCTGCGAAACGATCGGTGTGGCCGACGATCCACGCCGTCAACACGCCGCCGCCGCTGCCGCCGCAGACGAACAGATTCTTCTCGTCAACAAAGCCCTTCGCCAGCGCCGCGTCAACTCCGGCCATCAAATCATCGTAATCCTTGCCCGGATACGAATACTGAATGCCGTTGACGAAGTCCTGGCCGTAGCCGGTCGAGCCGCGCGGGTTGGTGTAGAGCACCGCGTAGCCGCTGGCCGCGAAGTTCTGAAACGCCCAGTTCCACGCCACCGAATACATTGACCAGGGGCCGCCGTGAATCCACAAGACCATCGGATATTTCCTGCCCGGCTCGAAATTGGCGGGCTTGATCAGCCAGCCTTGAACCTTCCAACCATCTTTCGACGTGTACCAGAGTTCTTCGGCGTCGCCGAGTTTGAGATTGCCGAGCACGTCGTTGTTTACGTCAACAAGCTCGGTCATCTTCGCTGCGTCTTTGAGGTTGAAAGTGACGAGCGCGCCCGGCTCTTGAAAACTCGTGCGCACGGCTGCCGCCTGACCGTTGTTGGCCAGAGAGAATCCGTTGAGGATCTGAACGCCGTTCGTGATCTGTCGCACGGCGCCGCCCGTCGGCGCGAAGTAAACGTGCGACGAGCCTTTCTCTTCGACGCTGAAATAAACGCCGGAATTGTCCCTGGCCCAGACTACGTTCTGCGGCGAACTCATCAGATTGCCAGCCCACAGACGTTTGCCGCCGCCCTGTTTATCCATCACGTACAAACTCGAAACGTGATTGGTGTACATCTTGTCGTCGTAGCCTGAGTAGGCGATCAAGGCGCCGTTCGGCGAAACAACCGGAGCGCCGTCAGGCCCTTTCCGGTCGGTCAACGGCTTGACTTCGAGACTGCTGAGATCAACGGCGTAAACCTCGCTGTCGCCGCGCAGGTATTCGGCTTCAGGTTTGCGAATGCCGGAGACGTAGATCGTTTTGCCGTCGGCTGACCAATCGAATCCGCCCGCGAAACCGCCGTGATTGTATTTGCCGCTGGTGATCTGGCGCGGCTTGCCGCCGAGCGTCGCGTCAATCACGAACACGTGCGTGTAACCTCTGGGCGTCGGGCCGCGACCATCAGCCGCCCACGACAAGCGGTCAACCAATGTCGCCGGTTTCGCCCATTCGGCGCCGCGCGGGCGTTCGGGCAATTTGATATTCAGGATCGGATCGTTGTCCGGCTGGAACGCGGTGAACGCGATGTATTTTCCGTCTGGCGACCATTTGATCCCGTTCGGCGCCTGTTCGAGATGCGTGAGTTGCGCGACTTCGCGCGTGTCCAGCCACATCACATGCAACTGGTTCGTACCGTCGCGGTCTGAAAGAAACGCGATGCGTTTGCCGTCGGGCGACCAGACGGGCGAAGAGTCGTTGCGCGCGCCCGAAGTCAATTCGCGCACGCGCGAACCGTCAACGTCAACGATCCACAGATTGCTGCGGTACTGATCTTTGGCCTTGTCAACCCAGGTGCGGGTGAAGATGATCTGTTTGCCGTCGGGCGAGATTTCGGGATTGCCGACGGATTCCATATCCATAAACGTTTCTTTGTCGAGCAGACGCGGTTTTTGTTGCGCGAACGCGACCGCGCAGAGAGAAAGCAGCGCCGCAATGACGAGCAGTCGTCGGAGTTTCATCGTGACCTCCTCTGATGATGATTTGTCGTTTTGGGAATGCGTTCGGAAGAAGCGAAGAACGTTTCTCGTTCGCTCCGGCGGCATCATATCAAAGTCGGCGCGGATCAACTATGATTCACGGCGCAATTCTCATTCTCAGGTTTATTCAAGGAGAAACTTTCAATGCCATCGAATAATCGTCCCAAATTCCGCAGCGCCGAATGGTTCGGCCCAACGGACAAAGGCGGATTCATCCACCGAAGCTGGATGAAGAATCAGGGATTTCCCAACCACTTGTTCGACGGGCGTCCCGTCGTCGGCATCTGCAACACGTGGTCTGAGATGACGCCGTGCAACGCTCACTTCCGCGCCATCGCCGACGCGGTCAAACGCGGCGTTTACGAGGCGGGCGGATTCCCGTTGGAATTTCCCGTCACGTCGCTGGGCGAATCAATGATGCGCCCGACGGCGATGTTGTTTCGCAATCTGGCGAGCATGGACGTTGAAGAATCCATCCGCGCGAATCCGGTGGACGGCGTGATCCTGCTCGTAGGCTGCGACAAGACCACGCCGGCGGCCTTGATGGGCGCGGCGAGTTGCGATCTGCCCACATTGGCGATTTCCGGCGGGCCGATGCTCAACGGCAGGTTTCGCGGCGAACAGATTGGTTCAGGCACGAACGTCTGGAAGTTCAGCGAAGAAGTGCGCAGCGGCGCGATGCCGCTCTGCGATTTTCAGGAGGCCGAAAGCTGTATGAGCCGGTCGGCGGGTCATTGCATGACGATGGGCACGGCTTCGACGATGGCGAGCGTCGTCGAATCGCTGGGCATCGGTTTGCCGGCGAATGCGGCGATCCCGGCGGTTGACTCGCGGCGTTACGCATTGGCGCACATGGCCGGACGCCGCATCGTCGAGATGGTTCACGAAGATTTGCGGATGTCGCAGATACTGACGCGCAAGGCGTTTGAAAACGCTGTGCGCGTAGTCGGCGCGATTGGCGGCTCGACAAACGCCGTCGTTCACCTGCTGGCCATTGCTGGGCGAATGGGCGTTGATTTCAAACTCGACGATTGGGACAAGCTCGGACGCGGCGTTCCCTGTCTGGTCAACCTGATGCCTTCGGGCAAATATCTGATGGAAGATTTTTACTACGCGGGCGGCGTGCCTGCTGTGATCCGCGAACTCGGCGATCTGATTCATCGCGACGCGCTGACCGTCAACGGCAAAACCATCGGCGAGAACACCGCCGGCGCGCCCTGCTACAACCGCGACGTGATTCGCCCGTTCGACGAACCGCTCGTGAAGCAAGGCGGGCTGGCAATTCTACGCGGAAACCTGTGTCCCGACGGCGCGGTCATCAAGCCTTCGGCGGCCACGCCGGCGTTGATGAAGCATCGCGGGCGAGCGGTCGTGTTTGAAACCATCGAAGATTTGCACACGCGCATTGACGACCCGAATCTGGAAATTGACGAAACAAGCGTGATGGTTTTGAAAAACTGCGGGCCGCGCGGTTATCCCGGAATGGCCGAAGTCGGCAACATGCCGTTGCCGCCGAAGCTGCTGCGACGCGGCGTCACCGACATAGTTCGCATCTCGGACGCGCGAATGAGCGGCACGGCTTACGGCACGGTCGTGCTGCACATCGCGCCCGAAGCCGCCGCCGGAGGCGCGCTGGCGCTGGTTGAAAACGGCGACGTGATCGAGCTGGATGTCGAGGCGCGGCGATTGAATCTGGAAGTTAGCGATGAAGAATTGTCGCGCCGCCGCGCGAACTGGCAGCCGCCGCAATCGCCGTATGATCGCGGCTATTACAAACTCTATGTTGATCACGTGATGCAGGCCGACAAAGGCGCCGATCTGGATTTTCTGGTCGGACGCAGCGGCGTAGCCGTCAATCGCGATTCACACTGACCCCCCTGGGAGCGCACGCTTCCAGCGTGCCCCCTGGGAGCGCACGCTTCCAGCGTGCGCCACCGCAACACGCAAGGCGCGTGCGCTCCCCGGTTATTTGCCCTCAGATTCCTGTCGCCATCGCGCGCTGCTCCAGCGCCAATCCTCCCGTTTTTCACACAAGCCAGCTTTCACCGGATTGTTTTCGATGTAAGCGACCGCGTTCCGGAAATGCCGGTCATCGCGAATGTAGCGATCAAAAGATTCTTTCTGCCAGAAACTACCCGTGCGGCCAAGCAGCTTATTGCATTCGTTCGACGTGAAGCTTTTCCACGAGTGCGCTATCTGACCCACGTCATAGCCCGCCTGTGGTGTGAACAAAACGTGAACGTGATTTGGCATCACACACCAGGCGTGCAAGGCGTAACGATATCCGTCAAAGTGCAACAGCGCGTTTTGCACAATCTCTGCCAGACGATCATCTTTCAGATAGCAACTGCCGCAGCCGCCATCCAGATAGGCGTCTATCCGTTTTCGGCGTTCGAGGTCGTACTCTTCCGGCGGCAGGTGTTGCAGTTCAAGACGCCAAGCCTCCAGAACTTCCTGCGGCAATGAATCGAAGAGACGAAAACAGACGTTCTGCGTTTTCCCTTCGCCGTAGAAATGCGGCAAATAGCCGCGCGAATGCCAGCCGTCAAGCGAGAGCTTTTTCGGAACGATGATTCGCCGTTCGAGGTCTTTTTTCATTTCAGCGCCTCCTTCAAGCGCACGCTAGAAGCGTGCGCTCCCAGGGAGCACGCTGGAAGCGTGCGCTCCCAGGGTTCAATTTCCGGTGACCACGCCTTCACCTTTCCGGTATTTATCAAACCAGCCGATGATGTGCAGGATTTTCGACATGTGATGGCTCGGCCTGACCTGAATGCCGTGCGGCTCGTCGGGAACTCGCACTAAAACGCTTTCCACGCCCAACAGCTTCAACGCCTGATAATACTGCTCTGAATCAGACATCGGCGTGCGGTAATCGGCTTCGCCGGTCAGAACCATCGTCGGCGATTTGACGTTCTTGACCACCGAAAGCAGCGAGCGTTTTTCGTAATTCTCCACGTGATCCCAGGGGAATCCGGGGAACCAGTGATCCACTGTCCAGTTGCCGATGTCGGACGTGAGCACGAAGCTGTACCAGTTGATCACCGGATAAACCGTCACCGCCGCGCGGAAACGCGGGCTGCGTCCGATCATCCAACACGTCAACACGCCGCCGCCGCTTCCGCCGGTGACATACAACTGTTCGGGATCAACGTAGCCTTTCGCCACCATCGCATCCACGCCCGAATTCAGATCGAAGAAATCGTCGCCCGGATAGGCGTGATGAATCAGATTGCCGAATTCGCCACCGTAGCTGGTCGAGCCGCGCGGGTTGGTGTAAAGCACGACGTAGCCGCTGGCCGCCATCAACTGTTTCTCCAGATCGAAGCGGTCGCCGTAATTGGCGAACGGCCCGCCGTGAATCTCCAGAATCAGCGGGTATTTCTTCGACGCGTCGAAGCCGGGCGGCTTGATGATCCAGCCTTGAATCTTGCGGTTGTCTTTTGATGACGTGTACCAGATTTCCTCGACCTCGCCGATTTGTTTCCCGGTGAACAAATCTTCGTTGACGGCGGTCAGCGTTTTGACCTTGCCATCGTTGAGCATTCCGGCGGCGATGTCGCCCGGATTGCGCGGATTGCATTGCGTGATGGTGAAGGCGCCGTTCCTGGCTATCGTGAATGCGCCGCCGCCGCCGTATGCGCTGGCCGTGCTGCCGACGTTACTGAGCAGTTTCTTCACCTCGCCGCCGAGCGTGATGAAATAAAGTCCAGTGTCGCCTTCACTGTCCGACGTGAAGTAGAGGCCGCTGCCGTCGCTGGCCCAACGGACGCCCGCCACGTCGCGATCCCATTTCGACGAGATCACGCGCTGATTGCTCCCGTCGCGGTTCATCACGTGAAGCTGCGTCACCTGATAGCCCTGAAACTTGTCTTCAAAACCGGTGTAGGCGATCAGCCTGCCGTCGGGCGAAATCTGCGGCGCGTTGTCAGGCCCTTTGCGCGTGGTCAGCGCGCGCGCCGATCCGTCAGCGACCGAAAATTCAAAGACGTTGGTGTCGCGCGGCTCGCGCTCGAAATCCTGATTTCGGTTGGCCGACATCAACAGGTATTTGCCGTCGGGCGTCCACACGGCTTCGCTTGCGCCGAACGCGACGCCGCCGTGTTGAAACTTGCCGGATGAAATCTGGCGCGGCGTCCCGCCTTCGCTCGGCACGACGAACAGATGCGTGTAGCCGGGTTTCAAATAACCCGCGCCGTTGAAGCGGTAGACGAGCTTGTCAATCACCTTCGCGGGTTCGGCCCACTTCGCGCCTTCGGGCGGCGAGGGCATTTTGATAATCGAAGCCGGAGCTTCGGGCACGTGCATCGTGAACGAAATCCATTTGCCATCTGGCGAAAGCGCAACGCCGCTCGGCGCCTGCGTCAGATTGGTCAGCTTCGCCGTCTCGCCCGTGTCCATCCAGCGGCGATAAATCTGTGGCGAGCCGTCGCGGTTTGAAATGTAAATGATCTGTTTGCCGTCAGCCGACCATCGCGGGCTGGCGTCGTTGAAATTGCCGGTGGTCAGCGGGCGGTGATCGCTGCCGTCGAAATTGACGATCCAGAGGTTGGAACATCGCTTGTCGCTCATGATGTCCGCGAACTGCCGCACGTAGATGATCCGTTTGCCGTCGGGCGAAATCTGCGGATCGGAAACTGTCTCGAGATTGAAAATGTCCTGAACAGTCAGCCTGTTCTGCGTTGATTGCGCCGAGACAGACAGGCACAACGCTGACACAAGCAACACACACAACCGGAAATTGAAAGCCGATTTGTTCATATGCTTTTCTCCTTGAAGATGGCTCGAAGCGGAACGGGCAGGAGAGAATACGGAAAAGACGGAAATAACGTAAAAGATGGAAGAAGATTCGGAAGCAAGCTGAAAATTTCCGTTTGTTCCGTTATTTCCGTCTTTTCCGCACTCTCTCTCCGCCGGCTTGCAGTTACAAAATTGAATCGAGAGTGAGCGCGAGTTTTTCGACGATCTCTTCGACGTGCGATGAATTGATGTTGAATGGCGGCGCGAGCAACACGTGATCGCCTCTCGTCCCGTCCGCAGTCCCATTGCCCGGATAGCACATCAATCCGAATTCCATCCCTTTCAACATCACCTTCAACCACAGACCAAGCGCCGGATCGAACGGCTCTTTGGTCCCGCGGTCTTTCACCAATTCGAGCGCGAGAAACAATCCGCGCCCGCGAATGTCTCCGACGTGCGGATGATCGCCGAACCGCGCTTCGAGCAGACGTTTCAGCAACTCGCCCTGCTCGCGGACATTCGCTATCAGGTTCTGCTCGCGGATCACTCGCTGAACGGCCAGCGCGGCGGCGCAGGCCACCGCGTGCGCCTGATACGAATGGCCGTGCATGAAAAATCCGCTTGCGTCTCTGATCGCCGCAAAAATTTTGTCGGCGACGAGCGTCGCGCTGATCGGTTGATAGCCCGCGCCGAGTCCCTTCGCCACGACCAGCAAGTCAGGCGCAACGCCTTCCTGATCGCAGGCCCATCGCGCGCCCGTGCGCCCAAGCCCGCACATCACCTCATCAAGAATCAACAGGACGCCGTACTCGTCGCAGATTTCGCGGATGCGCTTGAAATATCCGGGCGCCGGCGTAACGCATCCGGCGGTCGCGCCGCCAACAGTCTCCGCCACAAATCCGATCACGGTTTCAGGGGCGACTTTGAGCAACGTCTCTTCGAGTTCATTGGCGACGCGCAGGCCGTACTCTTCTTCGGTCTCGTCTTCACGTTGTCCGCGATAGGCGTAACACGGCGAGATGTGTTCGGCGCTGGCGAGCAGCGGACGGTAAAGTTCGCGGCGTTTGAGATGACCGCCGACGCTCAAACTGCCCAGCGTACCGCCGTGATAACTCTGGCGGCGCGCGATGAAGCGAGTTCTTTGCGGCTCTCCGATGTCAACGAAATATTGCCGGGCCAGCTTCAACGTGCCGTCCATCTGCTCCGAACCGCCGCAGCCGTAAAAGACACGCGTCAATCCGGCGGGCGCGTCGCTGATCAGATCGTCGGCCAGCGCCTCGGCAGGCTCATTGTTGTAAAACATCGTGTAGGCGAATTCGAGCTTTGCGACCTGATCCTGGATGGCCTTGATCACCGCCGGCTCGCTGTGGCCGAGGCACGAAATGCCCGCGCCGCCGCAGGCGTCCAGATAACGCCGGCCTTGGCGGTCAATGATGTACGGGCCGTCGCCTTTGACTGCGACCGGGAATTCGATGTTTGCGAAGCGTGGGAAGACGTGGCTCATCGGCGTCTCTTGCGCAATCACACCGACCAGATTTGCGCCAACATGCGTTTGAAATTTCCGCCCAGAACCAACTCGATCTCGCGGTCGGTGTATTTGCGCCGGATCAAGCCTTCGGTCAGATCGAACATCCGCTTCGGATGATCAATGCCTTCGATGTCAATCTTGTCGCGGAATCCGTAGCTGCCTTTGTATCCGGCGCGCAGCCGCTTGTTCTCTTCCGCCGGCATGTCGTCGTAACCATCAAGATCAATGTCGCTGCCGACGCCGAGATGTTCGACGCCGACGAGTTTCTTCACGTGATCGAAATGATCCAGGAAATGTTCGATAGTCGTAGGTTCGTCATTCTTGACGAACATCCGCACGCCGGTGATGCCCATCACGCCGCCCGATGCGGCCATCTTTTTGATCGCTTCGTCGGTCTTGCAGCGCGGATGACCGGGAACGAGCGCGCGGCAGTTTGAGTGCGTGATCAGGACCGGCTTCTTCGAGATTTCAAAAGCGTCGAGCGTCGTGCGGTCGCCACAATGCGAAACGTCAACGGCCATTCCGACCTTGTTCATACGCTCGATGATCGCGGCGCCGAAATCGCTGATTCCATCGTCGCGCCGTTCGGTGGAGCCGTTGCCGATAAGGTTGCGCGTGTTGTAAGTGAGTTGCGACACGCGCTGGCCCAGGCTGTGAAAATACTCAACATCCGCCGGGTTGCGGAAATGCTCCGAATTCTGCACGCCCAGGATCACGCCGACTTTGCCCGAACTCTTCAAGCGGTCGAGATCGTCCGCGCTGTCCACGCGCATCAGCCACCGGTCGTGATTGGCCAGAAAGCTATTCCACGACGCGATGAACCGCAGCGTGTTCACGTATGCTTCCGGGCCGCCCGTGCCGACCGCGATGTGAAAAGCGTTGATGCTTGAATCTTTGAACCGCTGGAAATCGGTTTGTTTGAAACTGTCGGGATTGGTGAACCACGTGGTCGAGCCGAGTTTGAACGGACTGAGCATGTCAATCACGACCGAACGGCCAACCAGTTCAATCGCGCGCGAGGAGTATTCGGCGTTTGAGCCGGCGAACAAACTGTAGCGTCCTCGATTGATCATCGGCGCGCACGCGAGACCAAGCCCCGCGCCTGCGACAGCCTTGAGTAACTGACGACGTTGCATGCGATCTTCTCCTTCGGGCTGAAAAACCGCTCGCCCGCTTCGCTCTGACGATTTTTGATTCGAACTTTGAGATACGATTTTTGTGGCGGCGAAACTCTATCACAGCCTCTCTCTTGATGTAATGTTTCGGCGTGTGGCATGGTTGCCGCTCGATTTCCCCCTGGTGCGCATCGCTTCCAGCGCGCTATTGGCGAGTCGTCTATTGACAGGAAGTAAGCGACTCGCCAATAGCGCGCTGGAAGCGATGCGCATCCGGGAATTCTCAAGGAGAAAAATTCATGAATGTCAGTTTGATCGGCCTCGGAATCATGGGCGCGCCGATGTCTCGCAATCTGATCAAAGCCGGATTCAATTTAACTGTCGCCACGCGCACGCCGGGCAAAGCCGAAAAGTTCGCCGCCGAAAATTCATCGCTCGGTCAGGTGAAAGCCGTCAACACGGCGGCGGAAGCCGCCGCCGGGAGCGAAATCATCATCACGATGGTCACTGATTCGCCGGATGTCGTGGCCGTCGCGCGGGGCGCGAGCGGCGTCTTCGCCACAGCCAGGCCCGGTTCGATCATCATTGATATGAGCACGATCTCGCCGCAGGTCACGCGCGAATTGGCGGAAGAGGCGAAGTCGAAAGGTCTGTTCTGGCTCGACGCTCCGGTTTCAGGCGGCGAGAAAGGCGCGATTGAAGGCACGTTGACGATTATGGTCGGCGGCGAGGCCGAAGCGCTGGAACGCGCGCGACCCGCGCTTGAAACGATGGGCAAACGCATCACGCATTTCGGCCCGGCGGGCAATGGCCAATCGGCCAAGCTCTGCAATCAGATTATGACCGCCGTGAATATGCTGGCCGTGTGCGAAGCGCTGACGTTTGGCGCCAAAGCCGGACTCGATCTGGCGACGCTGCATCAGGCGCTGACCGGAGGCGCGGCCAATTCGTGGGCGCTGGAAGTGCTCGGTAAGAAAATGATCGAGCGCGATTTCAAACCGGCGTTCATGGTCAAGCTTCAGCAGAAAGATTTGCGGCTGGTGCTCGACGCGGCCAACTCCGGTCACACGCCGCTGCCGGCGGCTTCGCTCGCTCACCAACTCTTCGCCGCCGTCGAAGCCGAAGGTCGCGGCGATGACGGCACACAAAGCCTGCTTCGGATATTCGAGAAATTGGCTGGAATTGAAAGAGAGTAAGCAAAGTCGGATTGTCGCGTTGACAATGCGGGAGAGTGGCGATATGGTTCGCTCGTCCAATAAACAAGCTTAATCGGAAGCGAATTGTGAAATCGAACTCTTACATTTCCCTGGCGGCTGAAACGATGCGCGCGAAACGCGGCGCGCAGCGGGCGTGTTGTTGTTGTACGTTCTGCCAACATCGGAACCGGCCGTCAATGCGCGTAATCGTACAAATTTAAGATCACAGCATAGGCAAAGAAGGCCCAAACGCCCCGGTTCCAACAGTAGGAGCCGGGGCGTTTTTATTTATTCACCAGATCAGGAGAAACATGAAGGCTACTTCCGTTGAATTGAAAGCGTCGCCATCCCAACTCATTCCCGAATTCATCGAGGATGAATTGGCGCATTACGAAAAGCAGATCAAAAAATACCGCGCAGGCGAGATGGGCGAAACCAAGATGCAAAAGCTGCGGCTGCAATTCGGCACTTACGCCCAGCGGCAGGAGGGCGTCCAGATGCAGCGCATCAAGATTCCCGGCGGATACCTGACCGCCGACCAGTTGACGCGACTGGCCGACACCGCCGACCGTTACGCCAGCGGCTTCATCCACTTCACGACGCGCGAGGACGCGCAGCTTTACTACCTGTTGCTTGAGAACGCGCCTGCGCTGATGCGCGAACTGGCCGAAGTGGGCATCACGACACGCGAAGCCTGCGGCAACACTGTGCGCAACATCACGGCCTGTTACCGCGCCGGGGTTTCGCACACCGAAGCCTTCAACGTTTATCCATACGCGCAGGCGCTGTTTCGCTACTTCGTGCGCAACAAGTTCAACCAGAACATGGGCCGCAAATTCAAGATCGCATTTGAAGGCTGCGCCGAAGACCACTCCGCGCTTGCGTTTCACGATCTGGGTTTCCACGCCGTCACGCGCGAAGAGAACGGGCAGTTACGTCGAGGCTTCCGCGTTCACGTCGGCGGCGGGATGGGCAGTGGGCCGCACGTCGCCAAAATCTACAGCGACTTTCTGCCGGTCGAAGAGCTTTTCAACTTCGCTACTGCCGTGATCCGCATCTTCGACCGTTACGGCGAGCGCAAGCAGCGAATGAAGGCGCGAATGAAATTCCTGGTGCAGACGATGGGCTGGGAGAAGTTCCGCGAAGCCGTTGACGCCGAGCGCGAAATCATCGGCCCGCTGCCGCCCCTCACGGATTTTCTCGAAGATCCGCCGGAACCGGATTTCGCCGCAGCGCGATTGAACGCGCTCAACCCGCTGACGAACGATCCCGACTTTCAACAATGGGCGCGCGATTCCGTCATCGAACACCGGATCGCGGGGCTGCGAGGCGTTCACGTTCGCGCCAAATTCGGCGATGTCACTTCCGACCGCGCGCGCGCGCTGGCCGACATCGCGCGACGCTTTTCAGCCGGCGAACTGCGGGTTTCGATTGAACAGAATCTTTTTCTGCCCTGGGTGCGCGTGGAAGATTTGCCTGAACTCTATCAGGCGTTGCGGCGGATTTCGCTCGGTGACGCTGGCGCCGAAACCGTCGCGGACGTGACGGCTTGCCCCGGAGCCGACACCTGCCGCCTGGGCATCGCTTCGGCGAAAGGGTTGGGAACTGCAATCTCTGACGCTTTCTATGATGGCCCGCTCACCCGATACCGCGAGGCGAACCGCGACCTGCGAATCAAAATCTCCGGCTGCCCGAACGGATGCGCGCAGCACGCCGTTGCGAACATCGGCTTTCACGCGGCGGCGCTATCGCAAGACGGGCGAAACGTTCCCTCGCATCTGCTCTTCCTGGGCGGCGAGGCCAATCACGGCCATCCGCAGGCCGCGAAGGTGTTCGGCAAGTTCCCCGCCCGCAACGCCATCAAAATCGTCGAGACGCTGTTCAATCTGCACGATTCGGAAAAACTGCCCGGCGAGGATTTCAACTCATTCATCGCGCGCGTCGGCGATCAGCGCGTGAAGGAAAAACTCGAGCCGCTGCGGGCCATTCCGTCTTTCGACGACAACCCGGAGTTTTATGACGATTACGGCCACGAGAACGAACGCTTCACCGTGCGTTCCGGCGTGCGCGGCGAATGCGCGGGAACGACCATCGCCGAAGTAGTTCCGGTCTTCGCCAACGCGCACGAACGACTTCAGCAGGCCACAGCGTATTTACATCACGGCAATTTTGAGCAGGCGCTGCTCGAAGCTTACGAAGCGGCTGCGGCGGCGGCGCGAGTTCCGCTTTATCAACGGCTGCTTGATCCCTTCACTTCTCTCGAAGCTCTGTGGGAGTTCGAGAACCTGTTCGTACTCTCTGGCCAGACGAACGGCTCGTGGAGCGACGTCTCCTCCAATTTCGAGAGCCTGAAGTCAGGCGACGCCGACGAAGTCACAGCGCAGGCCGCGATTGAGACAGCCCGCGAATTCGTCGGCTACTGCGAACAGTTCTCTGCGTCGCAAGGCGCTTGACGCGCAAAGAAGTGGGGCAATTTGGCAACTTGCCCCACTTCAAAAAATTTCCAGATCATTCCCGAAAACAACTCTGCCCTGGTAACCCTGCTTTATCTCATCCAGCAACTGCTCCGGCGTCGCGCCCCACAGCAATTGGTGATACAGAATCAGCAAACCCGGCCTGGCTTTCGTCGCAATCTCCGCCAGTTCTTTCGACGAGGTGTGGAAGCTTGAATGGTAGCGCTGCCATTCGGGCGGGCGGCGAGCGAACCCGGCGGTTGAATAGACTTCGTGGATCAACACGTCACAACCGTTGCAGGCTTCGATGACGCTCCCGGTCGGCGCGCTGTCGCCCGAAATGACGATCACTCGGTCGGGCGTTTCAAATCGGAATCCGAGCGCGTGCCGCCACGAACCGTGTTTGACCGGGAAGGCTTTGACGGTCACGTTTTCGTCGCGGTAGACCACGCCCGTTTTGATTTCGTGAACGTTGACGACGTAACCGCGCGGCATGCTCGGCTCCAAACCATGCAGGCGGATGTTGATGTCTTCGGCGTAGGCTTTGAGGATGTGATCGGTCATCGCCTTGATTCCGGGCGGGCCGTAAATTTCCAGCGGCGCGTCGCGTTCGAGCACCGCCGGAGTGAGGATGAAATCAGGAAGCCCGGCGGTGTGATCGGAATGCAGGTGCGTGATGAACAAGCGGCGCAATTTTTCAACGGCCAGACCTTTCACTCCTTTGCGCTCGGCGGCGGCGGCGCGGCGAACGACGCCGGGACCGCAATCAATCACGTAAGGCGTGTCGTTGACGACGATGGCCACCGCCGGGCCTGAACGGTCTGGATCGGCGTTCGGCGTGCCCGCGCCGAGCAAAGCGATCTGTGTTTTGCGTTGCGCTGGCAACGACGGGTTTGACAAGCTCTGGCTGTTGATCGGCCAACAGATCAGCAATAACGTCAGCAAAGTGATTTTTCGCATGGTTCGATCTCCCGGCGTGAAGTTGGATGCGAAATTTAACACCGTTTGATGCGCCACGCGAAGATTCACGTAAGATTGGGCGGATGCTCAATTCGATCTGGCAGACCGCCGCGCAAAGATTGCAATCGGCAATCCGATGCAGAAGATGTGCACGATTATGCCGAGCAGCGGCGACGCGAATGAGAAAGGGGGTTTCCGGATCGCCGACAGCGGCACAACGATGATCTGCATGGCGAAATAAACCACCACGCCGTAAATCGGCCCGCAGATCGCCGGTCGCCGGATCAGCGCCGGAAGCCTGAGACTCGCGCCGTAATAAATTGCCGTCCAAATGAACGCGATCAGAAAATGAAGCAGCACGCCCAGCAGGAAAGTTTCCCATCCGCCCTGAAAAGAAGCGCGCCCGATCAGCCCGCTGGCGACGTACTGAAAAACCCGAATCGGACCGCTCCCTCTCAAACTGGAGAGCGTCGCGGCGGCCAGGCCGTCCAACACTCCAACGGCCAGGCCGCCATAAACAATCGCATTGAATGCGCGCGGGCGTTCGAGCGCAGGCGCATTATCTTTGGGAACGGCAAGAGCGTTATCAATCATTTTTTTCTCCGGCATGTATTTCTTCAGGTGGTTGGTGAGAGGGGTCTGGCGTTCAAACATCGAACGGCAAGCTCCATTTCCAGACAAGCCGCATCAGTCCGGTTGGCGTTGAGCGTTGAATACGGCGTGCCGGAGGCCAGCGTCGTGACCGCGCTCAGCTCCCAGCCGCCGAGCAGGCGATTCATCACGCGATTGCCGGCGAATGTCTCCGGCACGATATAAACGCCGCTCATCACGAACCGATGCGGTACGGCCCTTCGCCGTTGGTGACGATTTCGCGCGCCACGCCGGTCGAAGCGTCGGTCGCAGTGGCTCTGGCTCCGGCAATCGCCGCGTCCTGCTGGTCGGTGACGACGCCGGAGATCGAACCGGAATCGGTCAAGGTTGTTAATCACGGTTGCCGGGCCTAAAATGCTCAGCATCGAAACTGGCGGTGGCGAATCGCATAACCAAACTTCCGCCACCGATCTCGCGGCTGCGCTGGGGCATTTAACAAAACACATTCCTGTAAGTCTTGAATAAACTCTCAAAAATGGCTGAGTGAGTTCCAAGCGACTTGCGAGCGGCTTCCGAAGAAGTCCCATTGTGTTGTTATGGATAAACAAAGCGATCATGCGTATGAATTCGGCCCGTTCCGTTTGGATATGGACGAGCGGCTGCTGATGCGCGACGGGCGGGTCGTGCCGCTCCCGCCGAAAGTCTTCGAGACGTTGCTTGCGTTGGTTAAAAACAGCGGGCGCATTTTGAGCAAAGACGAGTTGATGCAGACGCTCTGGCCCGACACCTTCGTCGAAGAGAGCAACCTGACTCAGAACATCTCGCAGATCAGGCGGGCGCTAAGTGACGGCGCATCCGGCGTTCAGTACATTGAAACGATTCCCAAACGCGGCTACCGCTTTGTCGCGCCGGCTCAGCAGGACTCTTCCAGTGAAAACGGTTCGGTCATCGCCGAGTTTGGCAAAGGCGCCAGCGCTTTCGATCTCGCGCGCGACAATGGCTCATCAAATGGTTCTTCCAACAAAATGAACGGGGCCGCGCAGCCGATGACCGGGGCGTCATCATTGGCTTCGGCTGCGGGTAATGGAGAAGTCATTCATCCGGGCGCCCGCATTAATCCCGCTTCGCTGAATCCGAAAAAAGTTCTGGCGGTGGCAATGACGCTTGTCGTCAGTTCGGCGTTGGCGATCTTCATCGCGTCTCGCCCGAACAATCATGCCGAAACTGTTTTTCGGAATATCGCTCCGTCGAAGCTGACGACTTCGGGCAAGGCCGGGCCGGCGGCGGTGTCGCACGATGGAAAGTACGCCGCTTACGTAGTGGAGGAAGGCGATCAGCAAAGCCTGTGGATCAGGCAGGTGGCGGCGCCGAGCAACGCAATGGTTGTCGCTCCGGCGGCTGTGAAGTTCAGGGGCGTGACGTTTTCGCCCGACGACAATTTCATCTATTACGTCATGCGTTTGGATAGTGAGCAGGTCGGCGGGCTTTACCAGATACCAGTCCTGGGCGGCACGCCTAAAAAGATCATCTCCGACGTTGACAGCCCGGCGACGTTTTCGCCCGATGGCCGTTACTTCGCCTTCGTGCGCAACTACCCGCTGCAAAGAGAAACTTCGCTGATCACGGCCAAACTCGACGGCTCTGAAGAGCGCAGACTTGTGACGAGAAAAAGGCCGGAGATGCTGTCTGTATTGGGGCCGTCGTGGTCGCCGGACGGCAAATTGATCTCCTGCGCGGCGGGCGTCGTGACCGGCGGCGAATCTTCGATGCGGGTCATTGCCGTCAACGTTGAAGACGGATCGGCGCGACAGATCGGCGCGCAAACCTGGACGGCAGTCGGCCAGGTGGCGTGGCTGGGCGATGGCAGCGGCGTTGTGTTGAGCGCGTGGCGGCGGACTTCGGCTGTGTACGGCGACCAGCTCTGGCTGCTCACTTATCCCAAAGGCGAGGCGCGGCAAATCACCAACGACATGACCAGTTACGAAGGCGTCAGCCTGTCGGCGAATTCCGCCGCGCTGGTCACCCGCCGGATAGATCGCGTTTCGCAGATTTGGATTGCGCCCGCCAGTGACGCGGGATTCGACGCCGGCAAATCGCCTGCGATTCAATCCGGCTTCGGCGACAATTACAGCGAGCGATTCGGGCTGGATTGGACGCCTGATGGAAGGCTGGTTTACGCCACACACGCCAGCGGCAACCTTGACATCTGGATCACGACCGCCGACGGCAAGCAGCAAAAACAACTGACGCGAGATGCGCTGACAGACATCGCGCCGGCAGTCTCTCCTGATGGCCGTTACATTGCGTTCGTTTCAGAGCGAAGCGGATCGAGCAGCGTCTGGCGAATGGATATTGACGGCGGCAATCTGAAACAACTGACGCGCGGCAAAGGCGATTTTTCTCCGGCGCTTTCACCCGATGGACGATGGGTCGTTTATTCATCGTGGAGCAGCGGCCAATCGGCGTTGTGGAAAGTTCCGATTGACGGGGGCGAGCCGGCGCAAATCAGCCAGAAGCTGATGGCCCGCCCGGTCGTTTCGCCCGATGGAAAGTGGATCGCGTGCAATTACCAGGATGAGAAGGACAACAAAAACAGAATCGCGTTGATCCCTTTTGCCGGAGGCGAGCCGGTTGTCATCGAACGAATGGCGCTGCCCGAATCCGGAATCATGCGCTGGTCGCCGGACAGCCGCGCGCTGACTTACGTCGTCACGCGGCAGGGCGTCTCGAACATCTGGAGCCAGCCGATTGACGGCGGCGAACCGAAACAATTGACCAATTTCAGCGCCGATCAAATCTTCCGGTTCGCGTGGTCGCGCGACGGCAAGCGTCTGGCCTGCGAACGCGGCGTGACCATCAACGATGCGATTTTGCTCAACAGCGTCAGGCCTGAATAGCGCTCGCCGAGACCCCGAACAATTTCTTCGAGAACGGGAGCGCGATACTTCGAGCGCGCGCTCCCAGGAACGACGCTTCAATTTCTCGGTCTCACCTTTTTCGCCGGGAATTTCGGATCGGATTTCACTTCTTCAATCTGTTTGTTGTGGCGAATGTTGTGCAGCGGGATGTAGATCAGCCATTGGTAGGCGTTGAGCGTGTTGAAGACCGGAAAGGGATGATCCAGCGTGTGCGCCTTCAACGGCAGTTTGGTTTCTTCGGCGAACTTCAACGTCTTCGCGCGGCCTTCTTTCAATCTGGCGAGCACTTCGTCGCGCGACAGCTTGCCCGACGGCACGATGCTTTCGGGCGCCGAGGCTTTGCGGTCGCGGCTGACCATCACGCGTTCCAGAAATTCCGTCTTGCCTTTGGTCTTCGTCTCCCATTCGGGATTCTCTTTTTCCGCCAGAGCTTTTTCGACTGTGCCGAACAGCAACCCTTCGGCCAGCGAGATGTGTTCGGCGACTTCGAGCACAGACCATTTTTCGGGCGCAGGTTTGAAATGCAACTGCTCCTCGCTCAAACCCGCCATCAGATCGAGCGTCTGCTTGTGCGATTCGTTGAGCAGCTTGATGACTTTGGCGCGGTCTTCCGCAGACATATTCGGGTCCTCAGACGCCAGCGTTGTGTGGCACGCGAAGCCGACGCACAACACGAGCAGCAATCGAATGGTTGTTTTCATTGATTTCATCAGCGTTTCTCCTGTTTGATGGTTTGTTCGGGCGGGAACATACCACAGGCCGGAGCTTATTGTCCCGACATTTGCGCCGCTGCTTTCGCTCTGGCCTTCCTGAAATTCACGCCGAGGAAATTCATCCCGCTCACTTCCCCGTCGGCGCCCAGCGTGAAAGTCGCCTGCTCGGTCTTCAGCGCGTCTTCCATCGCCGTGAATGTGTCGTAGTGGAAATGATCGAGCCTGCTTTTGAAATTGCTCCACCGGATGACAAGCTTGTTTTCGTCCAGCAGGACTTGAGCCTGGCCGTAAGCCGCGTCTTCGTAAATTCCCGAATAGGCCGCCAGCTCGCGTGAAGGTTTCGTGTTCGCGTGACGCTTGCCGAAGCGCGCCAGAATCGCCCTTGCCTGCTCGGCGTCGAACTTCTTCGCTTCTTCGCCGATGTAGGCGTTCCAATCTTTCTTCGGCAATCCGAGCAGCAGGTCAACGATGTTGTAGCAGGTGGCTTCGGGCATCTGCGTGCCGGTCAGGTTCGCCACCACTGCGACGCCGATCTTCGATTTGGGAACGAGAACTATGCTCGTGCGGAAGCCGTCAATCGTCCCGCCGTGCATGACCAATTTGTGACCGCGATAATCGTTGATGAACCAGCCCAGGCCGTAGCTCAATTGCGAAGTTTCGGATTCGGGGAAAAACAACCGCCAGCGGCCTTCGTTGCGGATAACCATCTGCGGCGTGCTCATCTCGCGCAGGTTTTCCGAAGAGATCAATCGCTTGCCGTCAATCACGCCGTCGTTCAGATGCATCCGAATCCAGCCGGACAGATCGCGCGCGCTGGCGTTGATCGAACCCGCCGGGCCTACGTTGTCAATGTTGCGCCACTTGATGACTTCGATCTTGCTGCCCTGCTTCGAATGCGGGCTGGCGTGGTCGGGCGATTGCTCCGCTTTGATCGCGCTGAAATTGGCCGACTTCATGCCAAGCGGATCGAAGATGCGTCGCTGCGTGAACTCTTCCCACGAACCGCCGGACGCCGCGCCGACAACCTGCCCCGCTGTCAGAAACATGATGTTCTGATACTGAAATGTCGTGCGGAAGCCGTATGTCAGCGGAACGAAGCCGATGCGTTTGATGATCTCTTCGCGGCTCCACGGCGAGCCGTACCAGAGCATGTCGTGACGGATGAGGCCCGTGCGATGCGTGACGATGTCGCGCAGCGTGACGTTTTCATTGGCCAGCGGATCGCTCAATCGAAAATACGACAGATGTTTTCGCACCGGGTCGTCCCAATTTAACTTGCCCTCATCGGCCAGCATCGCCATCCCGGCGGTGACGAACGCTTTGGTGGTCGAACCGATGGCGAAGATGGTGTCAGGCGTGACCGGCTGCTTCGTGGTCACATCCTTCACGCCGAAGCCCTTCAGATAAATCACCTCGTCGCCGCGGACGACGACCACAGCCGAGCCGGGCGCCTGCCAGTATTTCATCGCCTCGTTCATCAGCGCGTCGAGAGCGGCCTGATCAACCGCCTGCGCCGAAGCGGGGAGCGAAAGCGCAACAGCGACAATTAGCGACAAAAACAGACACCGCAGAGGCGCAGAGAACGCAGAGGACTCGCAGAGAAGGATGGGAAAGGAAGAGCCTTTTGAAAAGCTCTCTGCGTTCCCTCCGCGTTCTCTGCGCCTCTGCGGTGAACTTAAAGTTACATTTTTTGCGTTGCCTATCAGGTTTGAATTCATCATCGGTTCCTTTCAGTTTGGGGATTGAGCATTCGTAAAAGCGCGCGCCGCACCTCTTCGGGCCGGCGTTCGCCCGCGCCGATCATCAGCGATTCGATCAATCCATTTCGATCAATCACGACGTGCGTCGGAAAATGAACGGTATTGAACTGTTCGATGATCGCATCGGCTTGGGGAATGATGTTGTAATCGAACGGCAGCGCCTTCAAAAATTCGCGCAGCGCTTCGGGCTTGTCGGGCGTCGGCGCGATGAAGACCACGCCTTTGTTTCCGAACTCACTGACCATCTCGTTCAGTTTGGGAATCTCCTTGCGGCAGGGGCCGCAGGCGATGAACCACAAATTGACGACGACGATCTTGCCTTGCAGTGATTTCAAGTCGAAGGTCTTGCCGTCGAGCGAGACGCCTCTGAAATCAGGCGCGGGAAGTTTGAACGACGAATCGGAATTTTTCTCGCCGCGACCTTTGCCGAGCAGGTATTCGTCGAATCCCTGCAAACTGCCGCGCTTCTCTTTGTACGCGGCTTTCAAACGGTCTTCGGCTTCGCGCGAGCCGCGCCGCCAGGCTTCGATGAACGCGGCCTCGGCGCGATCCTCTTTGCCCATCGCGCGCCAGATGCGGGCTTCGAGCAGATGCGCTTGCCAGTCTTTCTCGGACGCGAACGTTTCAGCGACGGCGGCTGCGGTGAGCGCCGCGTCGTTCTTCGCCTGCCTGAAAGCGATCTCGCCTTTGATCACGTGCGCCTGATAAACCATCCGCGCGCTCTGCCTGCCGTTGACATCGCCGTGGAGCCGCAGCTTTCCTCCGCGCAGCAATTCAAGCGCCTTGTCAATCAACTGCGCCGCGCGTTCCGGCTTCTGAACCTGATTTAGATAAGCCAGCGCGAGCGTGAACCAGGGCTGCGGATTTTCAGGCTCGGCCCGCATCCACCGCTCGCAGATCGTTTCGATCAAATCGAGCGGCGCTTTTTGATCTTCGGCCATCGCAATCGCCGCGTCGCGCGCAAGCTCGGTCTGCGGATTCCGCCTGATGACCTCGCGTTTGAGCTTTGCGATTTCGGCGGCGCCTGCGCCCGGCAGGTTGCGTTCAACGACCAATCGCTCGTAATCGCCAACGGCCTGCGTGGTGAAGAGGTCGTCGGGATATTTGCCGAACAACTTGCGGATCACTTCCAGGCTCTTCTCTTCGCGTCCGAGCATCAACTGGCCGAACGACTGCGCGCAAAGCGCCTCGGCGGTTTCGGGGTTCGCGCGGCCAAGCTTCCCCAAATCGGATTTGACCAGACCGGCGCCGCCATCGCTTTCAATCAACGCAGCCGCGCTCCATTTCGCGCGATAGGCTGAATAGTTGTCGGGATAGAGCGCGATCTCCTGCTCGAACAATTCGCGGTAGCGGCGCGCATTGATCCTGCCGGCGAATGCTCCGCGCGCCGGTTTGCCGTCGTCGCGATAAATCATCGCCGTCGTGTAGGCCGCTTCATCCCATCTGCCATCGAAAGCGATGAAATGCGCGGCGATACCTGAGAGATTCTCTTTGACCATCAATTCGGCTTTGAACAGTCCGCCGATTTTGGTCATCCGCGCCGAGGCATGTTCACCATAACCGGGAAACGAGAGACGCAGCGAGACGTAGACATCATCATCAACGCTGAACTTCGCGCCCGTCGCCGTCGTGTCGTAAATGATCGTCAGCTTCTGCCCCCAGCGAGGCTGGGCGGGTTGAACGATGGAAATTTGTGCGAACGCCGCGCTTGATAAAAAGATCAGAAAGGAAAAACAGAGACAGCTTGCTTTCGGATACTTCATTATTTGATCAGGTGATACTTCGTTTGCCGTTTCAAAACCCAGGCGATCTTGCCATCAGCGTCAATCACGGCGTCTTCTTCCTGCCCGACGAACAACTCCTGCCCGCCCCACTCCGCCACTGGCGTTCGCGCGCCGAGTTCGATTGAAAACCAGGTGTTTGGTTTGACCTTCACGTCGCCGCGACCGGGCACGCCTTCCTGACGATCCCACAAGCCAACGAGCGGCCCCGCGCCGTGCCCGTTGTCGCCGATTGGATGCGTGTAAAACGTGCCGTTGATCTTTTCGGCTTTCATTGCGGCGATGGCGTCGGCCAGAGCTTCATTGCCCGTGCGCCCCGGCTTCATCCGCTCCATCAAAATATCCTGCATGCGATTGGTGTTGGCCAGAGCCTTCCTGACGCCTGCGGGCGCGTCGGTTTCGCCCGCGCGCAAGACGTAAGCCATGTGCTGAGTGTCAGTGGCCAATCCCATCGCGGTGATGCCGAAGTCGCAATGCAACACGTCGCCGCGTTCGATCACGACGGGCGCATCTTCGGCCAGATTGCTCGGAACGCCTGAGCCTTTGCGCTGCACGCGAACGGTCGGTTGAAACCACGTGCCGAGGCCGAGGTCGTTGCCCATCTGCCGCATGCGCCAGACCACGTCCTGATTGGTGGTCTTGCCGGGTTTGATCACTTCGTTTGAAAACGCGCGCTCGATGATCCAATGCACGATCTCCATCATCTGTTTGTAAGCCGGCAGCATTTCGGGCAATCGCGTCTCGATGTATTCGAGCGGCAATAACTCAGCGCGCACAACTCGTTTGAGATATTCCTGGCCGAGCGCCTGTTGCAGCTTCTCCCACTCGCCCGCCGACAGGCCGTCGGAGAAAGCGTGCGTGTGCGAGATGTTGACGGCGATTGTCTTCGGGTCGCGTTCGGCGATCAATTTTCTGAGCAACGCCCATTGGCCTTCGCCCCACAACTCGCGGTTCTCGACTTCGGGGTCGCGGTAGACGCGATACAAACCGCCGTTCGATCCGCCGCCGAGCGCCAATCGCTCAATGCCCTTCTCCCCTCCGCGATCATAAAAAACAAGGATCGTGCGGCGGCGCGCGGCAAACACAGTCGGCGAAGTGAGCGAGCGATAAGCCGGGTCTTCGTTGTATTCGCGGCAGATGACCAGCCACATCGAGACATTGTGTTTGCGCATCAATTCGGGAAGCGCACGCTCCAATCGCAGCTTCAGCCATTGTTGCTGAATCTCCGCCTGCTCGCGCATCGAAGGCAATTTCGGAGGGAGCGCTTTCGTCCTTTGACTGAAAGCAGGCTCCGATGTGAAAAGAATGAAGCAGAACAGCAAAGAAATTAGACCGGGTGTTCGTTTGCAAACCATCTTGTCCTCCTGTGTGAAAATAATATAGCACAGAGCATGATTGGCGAGAGGCTAAGGCAAGAGCGTTGAGCGGAGATGAATTTGCAAGGTAAAATCCGTTTGACTCGATTCAGGAAGGAGAAAAAGAGATGGCAACCAGCGAATATCAATTGATCGCTCAGCAGGCGTTGATGCTTTCCCCGCAGGATCAATTGCGGCTGATTCAGCAATTGGCCGAAAAATTGTCCCGGTTGCAGAGGCAGGATCAACCGCGTTATCTGGTCTACGGGGAGTTCCGGGATACGCCCGGACGCGAGTTCGCCACAGAGGAAGATTTCAAACTCGCCGAGTGGCGCCCAACCGAGGAAGAGCTGAATGGCGAGTAAATATATCGTGGATACGCATGCCCTGATCCGGTATCTGGAAAGCAACCCCCGGTTGGGCGCCGCCGCCAAAGCCATTCTTGATGATCTGGCGAGCGAACTGGTCTTTCCGTTAATCGCTCTGGCAGAAGCCGTTGATATTGTGGACAAGGGACGGACGAAAATAGCCAGCGCGCCGATCCTGCTCAATCGGGTGTTGAATGATCCACGCTTCGATTTTCAGCCGTTTGATCTGGCTACACTGCAAACGAGTCTGCATGCGCGCGCCGTGCCGGAAATGCACGACAGGTTGATTGTCGCCGCCGGGTTGCTCTTGCAACAACAGGGCGAAAGCGTGGCGATCCTGACCAGAGATGTGAGCATCACGGACGCTGCGCTTCTTCCGGTGATTTGGGATTGAGCCTCGTTTTTGAGCGATTCATTTACGTCGTGGCGCGACCTGCGGAGATGATTGCAATGCCAATATCTGCTGAACGCGATGACGCCGCATGCCATTGCGAACTAAGTACACCGCGCCAGAAATACATCGGGGGTTGAGCGCCGGCACGGTACAGGGAGCGGTAGCGACCTGGCGCCCCCGGAAGCAACTACTTGGATGGCGCCAGGTCGCTACCGCTCCCTGTACCGTACCGGCGCGCTTCCTTTCGGAACCCTCAACGTATTTCTGACGGCTTGTACTTAGCCAGTTAAGTCGCGACGGAGAGCGCCATCTCGAGGAGGAGTTTGCGGATTATGAGCAGCGATTCCCTCGCCAGTGAGTACGTGACCGACACGATGGGACTGGTGTTGCGGCTCGAAGGGCGACAAATGGGCGCACAGGCGCAAACTATCTTCGCGGCGGCCGAGGCGGGACAAACCGTCATTCATATTCCGGCGATGGTCATGGCCGAAATTCTTTACCTCTCCGAAAAAGGCCGCATCACTGCTTCGCTGGCCGATGTCGCACAGCGCCTGCAAACCTTTCCGAATTACCGTGAATGCCCGAGGAACCGCGCCGTGATTGAAACCGCCGCCCAAATCACGGACATCCGTGAACTGCATGACCCCCTGATTGCCGGCGCCGCGCGTTGGTTGAACGCCGGCTTGCTGACCAACGACCCGGTAATTCAAAGTTCGGCTTTCGTCAAAACGCTGTGGTAACGCCGTAGCGACTGGAAAGGCGTGCGCGGTCGAAACAAACGTCGAAAGGAGACAACACCAATGGACGACAGGGTGATTTCAGAACCGGAACGGCTGCAACAACGAGCGGAATTTCTGGTCGAGGAGAGCAAAAGAGTGATGCAGGGTAGCTAGCCGATGATTCAGGCGAAGAGCGTGTCGGCGGAAGATGTAATTGGAGGTGTTTTGATGGCAAACGCTATAATCGAAGATGTAATGAGTGAAACCGGCCAGGATCTTGCCGCAATCGTGCACGCGGGCTGCTTCGTCAGCGAAGCGGAAGCCTTGCGCGAAGCGGTGCAAACGCTGCTAGCCGTCAACCCGCAATTGCGAGTGGAAGCGGCGATTCGACGGCGCTACGCTAAAACGGCGCGGATCAAACGGGGAGGCCGAAGGTTGTGCGGATGACTCGGCGGACTTTGCGGCAAGCGGCCACCGCATCTTTTGCATCGGCTTTGCCGGCAGTGCGCCCGGGGTAGCGAAAGATCACGGAGAAATCATTGAGGTAGTCCAGTTCCGCTTGGAGAGTTGACCAAGTTGGTTCGATAGCCTGCGCCTGTTTCAAAAGCCGGTCCAGGTCGTGCGTTTTGGCAAATGCGATGCCCGCTTCTTCCAATCTGCCTTTGAGATATTTTTCGGCGCACTGTTGGGCGTGAAAGCAGGTGGCGTTGTAGGCGGGATTTTTACGCGCGCGATAAGTTTTCAACAGAACGTTCCAGTCCTCTTCCGCCTTTTCAATCCATTCAATCGTGATTGGCTTCATACATCACCTTTCCGCGTTCGACTATCTCGCGCATAAAACGGTCGCCGATCTCCAAGCGGTATTGAAGCTGTTCGGGAGTATTCACCAGTAAGTCTATCGGCAGGCTCAAGCCGAGCCGCATCCGTATTTCATGTGCTTTCCGAAAGTAGCTGCCCTCGAATTGCATCAGCACCAGCAAATCCACATCGGAATCAGGCTTCGGCTTGCCGTAAGCTTGCGAGCCGAAGAGGATGATCTTTTCGGGCTTGAATTCCTCGGCAATGCGCCGGCAGATTTTTTTGATGTAGGCGCGCCGTTTGGCCGGGTTGGCTTTGATGGGCTGCCACTCTTCGTATCCCTGCCAAAAATCCACGGTGGCGGGCGGCGATTCGGCGGCGGGCCTGGCAGCCTTGACCGGGCGAGACTTTTTCCTGACGGTCGTAGCGTCCGCCCGGGCAGAACTGACCGCTGATTTTGTGGCTACGGCTCGTTTGCTCATACTGTCCTCGACTTTCACTTCTTGCTCGCCAGCATACAGCGAATTTGCGGCCAACGGCAATAATCAGTCAATGCGTCGCGCCGTAATAAATCCCGTTGAACAGCAGCTTGAACGCGCCGTGGGGTTGGGCGCGTTTCAAAATTTCGGGGCCGGACAGGATCGCTTTGCCCTTGCCGATTTTGGCTTCAATGGCGACGACTCCGTTTTCGAGGTACTGCCGTCCCAACGCCCAGCCGCTGCGGAGCGGAGTTTTCGTATCGAACCAGGCGATGCCCTTCAGGCCTTCGCCGCCGAGCTTGAAGACGAGGCTGTTTTCGAAAAACACATCCGCGCGTTCGGCCATTCCGTGAGCGATTGGATGAGCGGCGTCCATCAGCGCCGATAGAACCGAGCCTGGAACGTAATATTTTGTGCGCGGCAATGGGCGTCCTTCTTCGACCAGGTAGTTTTCAAGTGGAAGCCGCAGGCGCGCAACCAGGTTCGTTGACGAAGAGCCAATCGTGATCGCTGTTCCGCCATTCTCGATGAACCGGTTAAATCGAGCACGGGCGCGAAGACACGCTTGAAATAGCCCCTCTTATCCCTTTCGCCCAAGCCCGAACTGCGATTCTTCTATTTCATTTTCGAGTTGCTCGATGGCGCGAAGCACGCCGATGAACTTCTCCCCGAAAGGCGTCAGTTGGTACTCGACGCGCGGCGGGATTTCAGGATAAGCGACACGCCGCAGGATGCCGAAGCGCGTCAGTTTTCTCAGTCGTTCGTTCAGGACTTTGGTGGTCAAGCCGTCAACACTGCGCTCCATCGCGCCCGGACGATTCACGCCCTGCATGACAAGCCGCAAGACGGTCAACGTCCATTTACACCCCAGCACATCTTCAACCATCTCGCTGGCCGAAAGGCGATTAGCTTCAGCTTCGAAATTTTTTTGAGCCTTCATTTTCGTGAATATGCACCGAAAAGTAAGTAAGGCGCCGAATTGTACCCGCTTATTGCAAGATCGGAGATTTGCTATCTTCGACGCGGTTCGCGCCGCAAAGCGCGAACAGATTACCGCAAAACAATCCATTAAGTCACACGAGGAGAATTTTATGAGTCAGGCAATTCCGGGATACACGATGGGCCGCGCCGAAGTTCCGCGCGCGCCAATCACAATGGAAGAATTCGAGCTTTTGAAGAAGACCGTCTTGTTCGGCGACGACGACGCGAAGGCCCTGCGGATGTCTCACGACGTGCTGAAAGATCAAGTGGACGCCGTGTTGGATGTCTGGTACGGATTCGTCGCGTCGAACCCGCATCTGGTCTTCTTCTTCGGCAATAAATCGGACGGCAGGCCGAACGGCGCGTATCTCGAAGCAGTGCGCAAACGCTTCGGCCAGTGGATTCTCGACACCGCGTCAGCCAATTACGATCAACGCTGGCTCGATTACCAGTTCGAGATCGGACGCCGCCATCATCGCGGCGGCAAGAACAAAACCGACGGCGTGGATTCCGTAGACAACATCAACTACCGCTACGTCGCGGCGTTGCTTTATCCGGTCACCGCCACGCTCAAACCTTTTCTGGCGAAGAAAGGACACAACGCCGAAGACGTGGAGAAGATGCAGCAGGCGTGGATCAAATCGGTTTTGATGCAGGTGATCCTGTGGGGCTATCCGTATGTGAAGGAGGGGGACTTTTAGATCGGTTTGCGATTGGGTGGCGGAGCAATTCGGGCGACAGAGCCATCCGGTCGCAACCGCCTTCGTACTCTTGCGTTCCTTCGATTTTGAAAGCTTACGGTTACCGGCCTGGGACTTTGCGGATCAGTTGCTCAAGCTCAACGGTGAAAGTCTCGACGTTTTGGAACCCTCTCAACTGACGAATGATTCTGCCATCAGGCATAACGAGACGAATGTCGGGAAGACCGATGACGCCTAGTTGTCTCGACAGGCCGGCGTGTTGGTCGGTGTCTATTCTAACCAGCACACAGCGTTCGAGCAGAGCGGCGACTCCCGGGTCGGCAAAAGTGGTCTTCTCCATTCTTTTGCACGGCGCGCACCATTCGGCGCTGAAATCCAGGACGATTGGCTTGTTTTCTATCTTCGCTCGCGCCAGCGCGTCGTCGAGCAATGGCGAACCTTGTGGCAAAGTATCGAGCGGCGACGCCGATTTTTTCGCTCCACTCGAAACGACCTGCGCCGTATAGCCTGCTTCTTTGATCGTTGCGATCAGCAGGGCGGCGTCAGCCTTCGCCGGATCGTAAGTCACCAGAAACTGATCGCGGTCAAGCAGCATTTTGATTTGATGAACAGCTTCAAGCCCTTCCAGGGCTTGTTTGACCTTCTCCGGTCAAGCCATTCAGACCGCGCCACTCTTGCTCTTGTTGAACCCGTCAATGTGAATCCGCGCGGTCTTCAGCTTCAGGTTCTCAGATGAACCTCTGTTGGGAGTTTGCGAGAAGACTCCGGCGGCAATAAAAGCGAGCGTCATAACCAGCGCTATTGTTTGATTCATTTTCGATTCCTTTCAAACTTCGCTACTTTCGATAGCTTATTCAGCGCGCAAAATGCCGAGCGGCTTTTTGATCATCACGTCCCAGCTAGACAGCGCGCCAACCACCATCACCAAAATCGCAGCCACCGCCACGCCGAGCAAATTGACCGATGGAATGAAATGCCAGTTGATTTTCAGCGCATGTTTGCTGACCGCCCACGTCAACGCAATCGCGGCGGACGATCCGAGCAGGCCAGCCAACAAACCGAGCGCGCCATATTCGACCAGTAGCGTGGTTACGATCAGCTTCCGTTTCGCGCCCAGCGTCTTGAGGATCGCCGATTCGTAGAGGCGATGGAATTTCGTCATCGCAATCGAGCCGATCAGGATCAGCAAACCGCTCAGGAAAACAAAACCGCCCACGAACGAGACGGCCAGCGAGACGTTCTGGACGATGCCGCGCGCGATTTCGATGATGTCGCGCACGTCAACCACCGACACGTTCGGGTATTTCTCGATCAAGTCTCTTTGCAGTTTCGCCCGTTGGGTCGAGTCGGCGGGGCCTTTGATCGCGCTGATGAATTTCGCCGGCGCCTGATCGAGCGGTCCCGGACGGAAGACGATCAGAAAACCGGTGCGCGCGTTGCGCCAGTCAACTTCGCGGATGCTGGCGACGCGCGCCGTGATCTGCCGCCCCTGCACGTTGAACGTCATCGTGTCCCCAACGTTCAAGCCGAGTTCGCGATGCAACAACTCTTCGATTGAAACTTCCGGTTCAGCGCCGGGCGGCAAGGCCGAATCCCAGAACTTGCCCGCCGTGACCTTCTCGGAATCCTCGATGTTGTTTCGATAAGTCACGATGTATTCGCGCCCCATCAATCCTACTTGGCCGCCCTGTCCACGATTTTCGTTCGGCCTGACGTTGTCCAGCCTGGCCTCGCCGCTACTGATTTTGGCGATGCGGGCGGAGATGGTCGGGATGAGTTGCGGCTTCGCGCCCAGGTATTTCGCGGCGATCTCTTCAACGCCGCCGCGCTGATCCGGTTGAATTTCGATCAGGTACATATCGGCTCGCAGCGCGATCATATCAATCGCGAATTCCTGCCGCAGGTTTAGCTGCAACGAACGCACGGCCACGACGAAAAAGACTCCCAGCCCGACGGCGATCAGAATCGTCCGCGTTTGATTGCCGGGACGATAAAGGCTGTTGATGCCCTGCCGCACTCTGAACGATGGAACACGTTTGAAACCGCGCACGAACTTCATCAAGACAGCCGCCGCCAGATTCAGCGCGATGGTCATCGCGGTCAACGCGCCCAGAAAGATGACGCCGATTCTGAACGACCCCGCCTGCCAGCTTGCCAGCGCGATCAAACCAAGAACCACAAGCAGGCTCGCAAACAACCTCACCCAATCGAATCTTCTTTTGCCGGTCGCCGTCAGGCTTCTCAAAACCAGAATCGGTTTTATCCGCCGGATTTCAAGCAGCGGCACGAGCGAAAACAACAGCGAGATCAGCAATCCAACGCCGAGCCCCTGCAATGCGGCTTGCCACGTCAACCCGAACTCGACGTTGAACGGAATGCTGCTTGCGAAGAGTTTCGGCAGCAGCGTCGTCACGACCTTCGCAAACACAAGCCCCATCAGGCTGCCCAATAAACCGAGCGTGAGAATCTGCGCCAGGTACGCGCCGAGCACGCGGGCGTTTTTTCCGCCCAGGCATTTCAAAATCGCAATCGTCTTCATCTTCTGCTCGACGAAAACGCGCGTGACGCTGGAAATCCCGATGCCGCCCAGAACCAGAATGATCAGGCCGATCAGGCTCAGATAATCTTCAACCTGCGTCAGCGACTCGCTCATCCGATCCTGTGAGTAACGAAACGAGCGCACCGACACGTGCGGCTGTTTTCTCAGGTCGCGCTGCAACCCGGCCATCAGCGGCTCCATCCCGCCTTCGCGCGTTTTGAAGAGCGCGCGGTAACGGGCGCGGCTGCCCAGCTTGTTCACTCCGGCGGCGATGGCGTCGTCGTAATCAACAAACACGCGCGGGCCGAAGCTGAAAGCGTTCATCCCGCTGCCCGGCTCGCTTTCGACCACGCCGCGAACGGTGAAATCGGCTTCGCCGATCCTGATCTGATCTCCGATCTTCAGATTGAGCGAAGTCATCAAGTTCTGTTTGACCAGCGCGCCGCGATTTTTCAACAGGTCGTGCGAATACTTCAGGCCATCGGCCAGAACCATCTCGCCGTAAAACGGAAATTGAGGTTGCACGGCTTTCAACTCGACCATCTTGGGCGGCGTGTTCGTGTCGCTCAAGGAACGCAGCATCGTCGCTGTTTCGAGCGTTTCGGTGTGGGCTTCGACCAGCGGCGATTTGTAGTAGCGTTCGAACGTGGCCTTTATCTCCGCGTTCCACGGCGAGCCGGACGAAGCCTGCACGTCGGCGGTGAGCAGGGAGCGCGACTCGCGCCCGATAGCCGCCTTGACGTTCTGCACCAGAGACCGCAGCGCGACAATCGAACCCACGCCGATGGCGATGCAGATGAAAAAGAACAACAAGCGGCGCCACGACGCGCGCATCTCGCGCCAGGCGAGTTTGATCACGAACTTCATCTCGCCTCCTCAATGAGGTGGGGAGTTGGGAGTTGGGAGTTGGGAGTGGGGAGTGGGGAGTGGGGAGTGGGGGATAAGGAAGTTAATTCCTCGACTCCAGATCCCCCATTCCCTACTCCCCATTCCCTATTCCCCACTCCCTGCTCCCTACTCCCCATCTCCCTGTCTTCCACAATCCTGCCGCCACTGAGCGAAATCTTGCGGTCGGCCTTGTTCGCCAGATTGTGATCGTGCGTGACCAGCAGCAGCGTCGTGTTGTAAACGCGATTGAGATTGATCAGCAGGTCGAAGATGTGCGCGCCGTTATTCGTATCGAGATTGCCGGTCGGTTCGTCGGCCAGCAATATTTCCGGCTCGTTGGCGAAAGCGCGAGCGATGGCTACGCGCTGCTGTTCGCCGCCCGAAAGCTGCGACGGGTAATGATGCCCGCGCTCGCGCAGTCCGACTTCGTCGAGCAGAACCTGCGCGCGTTCGCCGGCTTTGGAGACGCCCATAATCTCCATCGGCACGAGAATGTTTTCATAAGCCGTGAGCGACGGGATCAGATGAAAAGATTGAAAGATGAATCCGACCAGCCGTCCGCGCAGTTCGGCCAATTCGTCTTCGCCCATCTTCGTGATGTCGTGGCCGGCCAGGCTGACGCTGCCCGAAGTCGGCGCGTCGAGTCCGGCAATCAGCCCCAACAGTGTTGATTTGCCACTGCCCGAAGGGCCGATGACCGAAACGAATTGTCCGCGCGGGATGCTTAAATCGAGCGAATGCAGGATGGTCAGTTGTTCCAATCCGCTGGTGACAACTTTGGAGACATTTGAGAGTTGAATCATGCTATCTTTGGGTCGAATTTGATTTCATCAGACGAGGGATGCGTCAAGGTCAGTACGCCTCTAACGCGGCGCTATTTTAAATCATTGTTCGCTGGCGTACCGACACTTTCGGCGAAAAGCCGGAAAGTTTTTGACTTAATTACGTCTCACTGCGTAAAGATCAGGAGAAGCTCAGGGATGGTAAATAAAAAAGAAAATATATTCAGTTTTGCATTGTTTGTATGCGCGCTGTTGTTGTCTCTTTCCGCCGCCTGCCAGAAATCGGCTGCGCCGAACGATCCGGCTGTGAAGCTGGCGGGTTCCGGTTCGTCTCTTGCGCCAGCTAAAATCCAGTCAAAACCGGAAGCGGCGCCCGTCATCGTCGCATTCGGCGATAGTCTGACCGCCGGTTACGGGCTGCCCGAAGATCAATCTTTCACTGCGCTGCTGCAAAACAAGCTGGACGAAAAAGGCTATCGTTACAGCGTGGTCAACGCCGGCGTGTCGGGCGACACTTCATCGGGCGGAGTCCGGCGCATTGACTGGTCGCTCAATGACGGCGACGTGAAGATTTTGATTCTGGAGCTTGGCGCCAATGACGGTTTGCGCGGCTTGCCGGTGGCCGAGATGAAAAAGAATCTGGCCGAGATCATCGAACGCGCCCAGGCGCGCGGCGTCACGGTGATTCTGGCGGGAATGGAAGCTCCGCCGAATCTGGGTGATGAATACACGCGCGAATTCCGGCAGGCTTATCGCGACCTGGCGAAAAAATACAAACTCGCTTTTATTCCGTTCGTGCTTGAAGGCGTGGGCGGACGCGCCGAATACAACCAGCCAGACGGCATTCACCCGAACGCTGAAGGCGAAAAGATCATGACCGAGAACGTGTGGCGGGAGCTTGAGCCGTTGCTCGCAAAATAAGAAGACGCCATGGGCCATATGCGATATGCGATATTTCATATGAAATATCGCATATCGCCCATCGCCCGCCCCATTTTCCCATTCTGAGATTCGATTTCCCAACCTGTCACGCCCGCTCATTCGGCTCATTAATTTGCCGAATGGCGGCGCCATCCATATAATCCGCGCCGAATCAATCGGATTCTCTTCTTCAAACGATTTACACACAACAAGGAGCTTTCACGATGCGCCTTTCTCCCTCCTTTCGCCATCGTCTGTCGCCGATTTGTATTTTGATTCTGGCGGTAACTTCGTCCGTCTTCGCTCAGCAAAAACAGCAGATGGACGAAGACTTCGCCAAGTCCGTCAAGGAATGGACGACGCGGCCCGAATTCATCAGCCCGCTGGTTGATCACTTGCCGAAAGTCGCCGGCGTGCCTTCGCCGAAAGACGTTCTCGGTTATCACATCGGAACGCCGAAGAAGCTGACGCGCACGACGGAAATTTATAAGTATTACCGCGAGCTTGCGGCCAAATCGCCGCGCGTCAAAGTGATCAACATCGGCCAGACAGACGAAGGGCGCGAGTGTTTGATCGTCATCGTCGCCAATGAAGACACGATCAAAAACATCGAGATGTATCGCGGCTACCTCGCGCAACTCGCCGATCCGCGCCGCATCACTGAAGCTCAGGCGCAGGAGATCATCGCCAAGGCCAAGCCGATCTATCATCTGTCGGGCGGACTGCACAGCGCCGAAACCGGGCCGCCTGAGATGTTGATGGAACTGGCCTATCGTCTGGCGGTCGAAGATGCGCCGATCATCAACGCCATCCGCGACAACGTCATCGTCACCATCACGCCCGTGGTCGAACCCGACGGACGCGACCGATACGTTGACTGGTATTACCGCTACAAGATTGACGAGACGGGCGAGCAGGATTCGATGGGAGGCCCGCCGTACTGGGGCAAATACATCTTTCACGACAACAACCGCGACATAAATTATTCGCAGGTGACGATGCGCAACCTGCTCGAATGGTATCTGCAATGGCATCCGCCGATCATGCACGACCTGCACGAATCGGTGCCGTTTATGTACACCTTCAGCGGGCAGGCGCCGCAACAGCCCGCGCTCGATCCGATCCTTTACGGCGAATTGCCGTGGTTCGCCAATTTCGAGATGTCGCAGATGATCAAATACGGGATGCCCGGCGTGTGGACGCACGGCTTCGTTGATATGTGGTCGCCCGGCTATCTGGCTTTCATGTCGTCGAACCACAACGGGATGATCCGAATGTACGAGACCTTCGGCAACGGCGGCGCGAACACGATGAAACGCAAAGTCGCTCCGCCCGAAGGCGCCGGCCAGACTTCGCGCGAATGGTATCGCCCGTCGCCGCCGTACAAAGAAGTCGAATGGTCAATGCGCAACAACACGAACTATATGCAGACGGGCGTGCTGTCTGCGTTGCAGTTGACTTCGCAATTCCCGAAAGTCGTCATCGAAAACTTCTACAAGAAATCGCGCAACTCGGTTGAAGACGGCAAGACCAACGCGCCTTACGGTTTCATCATCACGCCGCAAGCTGATATGACGCGCGTCGCAACGCTCGTCAATTTGCTGCGATTGCAAGGCATCGAAGTAGGCAAGGCGACCGGCGAAATCAAGCTGAAAGAAGGCGCGTTCCCCGCTGGATCGTTCGTCATCAAACGCGATCAGCCTTACGGCCGTTTGGCGAAGATTCTGCTCGAAAAACAAAATTTCCCCGATCCGAACCTGCGAACTTACGACGACACCGGCTGGACGATGGGTTTGATGATCGGGACCGAAGTGAAAGAGATCGCCGACAAGGCGATCCTCGACGCGCCGGTCGCCACAGTTGGCAAGCTCGAAATCAAAGGCGAAATGAAAAGCGGTGAGGCCGCCGCCGCTTACGCCATCATCAATCACGGATCGAACAACCTGATCACGCTGCGGTTCAGATTGAAAGACCTGAAAGTTCAGGCGAACGAGCAGGCGTTCAAATCCGGCGACGCTGAGATTCCCGCTGGCTCGTTCATCATCGCGGCCAATCAACCCGACGCGCACAACAAGGTGAAGGCCGCCGTCGAATCGCTTGGCTTGAACGCGATTGCGCTGTCTTCAACGCCCAACGCGCCGATGCACGAAGTTGACCTGCCGCGACTGGCTGTTTACTCGACGTGGGGCAACACTCAAGAAGTCGGCTGGGTGCGTCACGCGCTCGATAAATTCGAGGTCAAATACGATCTGATTTACAAAGAGCGCGTCAAACAGGGCGCGCTGCGCGACGCTTACGACATGATCCTCATCCCGAATCAGAGCGGCAGCGGCAAACGACTGGTCTTCGACCGCGAGCCTGCGCGCAAGCCGCTGGCTTACACCAAAAGCGATCAATTCAAATCGCACGGCGTTTACGGCGAATCGGAAGACATCACGGGCGGGATGGGATTGCAGGGCGCGCTCGAATTCGAGAAGTTCGTCAACGCGGGCGGCTTGCTAGTCACGCTCGGCGCGGCAAGTTTCTTCCCGCCGGAATTCGGATTGACGCGAAAGATTGACGCGGGCCGCACGTCAGCGCAGTTCTACGCGCCCGGCCCGATTGTCGAGGCCGAGATTCTGCAAACGTCGCATCCGATCTTTTACGGCTATACAAAGAAAACTCTTCCGGTGCGATACGCCAACGGCCCGCTGCTGAACGTGCCCGAACGCGACCGCGAGCAACAAATCCTGATGCGCTTCCCCGGCGGCGAAAAATCCGTGATGAGCGGATTGATGCGCAATCCGAACGAGATTCGCAATCGCCCGGCCATCGTTGACGTTCCGGCGGGCAAGGGACGCGTGATCCTGTTTGCGACCAACCCGTGTTACCGATGGCAGAATCACGGCGAGTTCGCAATGCTCTTCAATACCATCCTGCACCACAACGACATCAGGACGATTGAGAAGAAAGCGACGCAGACGGCGGAAGTGAAGTAAGATCGCCGCATTGATTGAGGCGATCTGCCGCAAGAATTCGGTAGAGTAGCTGGAGTAAGCATTCGGAAATTACAACAACCAACATTATGGAGGACGATATGCCCTTTCCTTACCCAGGAACCTACACTTTGGCAGTCACCGGCCTCGGCTCCCGTTTCAACGGGACGCTGACTCTGACCGTGGACGCCAACGGCAACCTTAACGGCGGCTCGGTCAGATTGAACAGCACCGGGAGAACCCGGAACATCCCGGCCAACCTTTGCAGTTGGAACAACAACGTCCTGTCGTTCAATTTCGCGGCGCCGCACACACTGCCCAGCCCGTTCGCCGGCGGAACGTTCAGCGCCGGCCCGCCGAGGCAATTTTCGGGAGTAATATCCATCGGCCCCGGAGCTGAAGAGGATAGCTGGACGGCGAAAGGTGATTCGGGTGAAGGCAGACCACCAAAAAAAACCGGCCCAACCAGGAAGAAGACCAAACCGGCCGGGAAGTCGAAGTCGGTGAAAAAAGCGGCGCCAGCCAAAAAGGCGTCAGCGGCGAAGAAAACCAAACCGGCCAAAAAAGCTGTGAAGAAAACCAAACCGGCCAAAAAGGCCAAACCGGCCAAAGGCGCGAAGTCAGCGAAAAAAAGGTAGGCTCGAAATCAAGGTGAGACAATTTGCCAAATTGTCCCACCTTGTTTGCTCACCATTTCAGTAACGGTAAAACCGCTGCGCCGAGTCCATCTCTTCCTGATGGCCACAAGCGGAGACGCGTTATGTCTTATCAAATCGCTCATCACTTACGAAAAAGCGGATTACCTCTTCAATGCGTTCTGTGGCTGGCGCTGGCGTCCGGCGCGTTGCCGGCCTCCTCACTTTTTCAGAAGGACGCCACCATGCTGAAGCCGGACGCCGTCATCGAGCGGGAATTGAAGGGAGGCGAAACGCACGATTTTCAAATCAGCCTGCTCGCGGGACAGTTCCTGCACGTGGTTGTTGATCAAAGAGGAATTGACGTGGTCGTCACGCTGTTTGCGCCCGACGGAAAACAGATCGCCAGAACGGACAGGCCAAACGGCGATTACGGCCCGGAGCCTGTGGTGGCGATAGCGGAAACGCCGGGCGATTACCGGTTGACGGTGAGCGCGCCCAACAAACAAGCGGGCGCGGGACGTTACGAGCTGAAAGTCGTTGCGCTGCGCGGCGCCACGCCGGACGACAAAGACCACGTGGCGGCGGAAAGGAGTTTTGAGGAGGCGCAGAAACTGCGGTCGCAGCGCACGGCCATTTCCCGGCGAGCGGCGCTTGAGAAATACCAGCAGGCGCTGAGATTCTTTCAGACCGCCGGGGACAGCTACCAGCAAGCTCTTACGCTCAACACAATCGGTCTGGTTTACGCCGAACTGAGCGAGTTCCGCGTGTCTCTTGAATACCTCGGCAAGGCTCTCCCGATCTGGCGCTCTCTGGGCGACAAATTAAGAGAGGCGGCGACGCTCAACAATCTCGGCGGGGTAAACGATGTTTTGGGCAATTCGCGCGAATCGCTGGATTATTACGAACTGGCGCTCTCGTCGGTCAAAAGCCGGGGGAACAAATCCCTCGAGGCAATCCTGCTCAACAACATCGGCAAAATACACATGGATCGCGCCGACATGCAGAAGGCGCTGGAGTATTACAGCCGGGCCCTTCCGCTTTTTCGCGCCGTCGGGGACAAACGCAGAGAAGCCATCGCCATTCATAACATCGGCGTAGCTCACACGAGACTGAATGAATTTGAGAAGGCGCTGGAATTTTATCAACAGGCGATAAAATTCTGGCGGGCCGCCGGGAACAAAGGCGACGAGGCCGATACGCTGAACAATATCGGTTTCGCCTACGCTCTGTCAGGTGAAACACGAAAGGCGCTGGAATCTTACAATCAGGCATTGATCATTTACCGCTCCGTAGGGGACCGTCGCGGCGAGGGAACCACGCTATGTTACATCGGCAGGACCCACTCCTTGCTCGGTGAACACGCGAAGGCGCTGGAACAACTTCAACAATCACTCCTGCTCCTCAGGGCGACTGAAGACCGCAGGTTCGAAGCGATTGCGCTCGGCGCCATCGGGCAGGTTTACACCGCGCTCGGCCAGCCAGAGAAGGCCATCGAACATCACGCGCAGGCGCTGGCGATCTTCCGGGCCATCGGAGACCGGCAGGGAGAGGCCAGTATGTTGCAGGGCATTGCCCGCGCCGAACGCGACCGGGGCAATCCGGACGAAGCTCTCAAACAGATCGAAGCAGCCATTTCGCTCTTCGAGCAAATCCGCGCCCGCGTCACCAGCGAGCAGTTGCGGGCCAGTTACCTGTCGTCGCGGCAGGACGCTTACCAGTTCCACATTGATTTGCTGATGCGGATGAACGCCCGCGACACGTCAGCCGGTCACGACGCGGCTGCGCTGCAGGTCAGCGAGCGTGCGCGGGCGCGCAGCTTGCTCGAAATGCTGGCCGAAGCCAGCGTGGACATCCGCGAAGGCGCCGACCCGGCGCTGCTCAAACGCGAGCAGGAAACGCGACGGCAGATCAACGCCAAAGCCTCGCGCCTGTTGCAGCGCAACACGCCCGCCCAGGCCGAAGAGTTGAAGAAAGAGATCATTCTGCTCGAAAGCGAGTACCAGCAGATCGAGGCCGCCATCCGCAAAGACAATCCGCACTACGCCGCAATCACGATTCCCGAACCGCTCGACGTGAAAGAGATTCAGCGACAGGTGTTGGACGACGACACGCTGCTGCTCGAATACTCGCTCGGCGACGAGCGCAGTTACCTGTGGGCGGTGACGAACACGTCGGTCGCGAGTTACGAATTGCCCGCCCGCGATCAGATCAACAAAGCCGCCCGGCAAGTCACCGAACTGCTGAACGCGCGCAGCGTCCGCATCCGCACTGAAACCCCGCAGCAAAAAATCGAACGCATAGCGAAGGCCGACGCCGAATTGCCCGAAGCCGTCCGGCAATTGAGCCGGATGGTGATTGCGCCCGCCGCCGCGCAACTCGGCGACAAACGCCTGCTGATCGTCGCCGACGGGGCGTTGCAGTACGTGCCGTTCGCAATGCTGGCCGAACCGGAGGGATGGAGAGACGGAGATAAGGAGAATCCGCAATCCGCAATCCGCAATCCGCAATCCTACGCGCCGCTGGTCGCCGGGCACGAGATCATCACGCTGCCGTCGGCTTCGACGCTGGCAGTGATGCGAAATGAACTGGCTGGACGCAAGCCCGCGCCGAAAGCGTTGGCCGTGATCGCCGACCCGGTCTTCGCACGCGACGACGAGCGATTCAAAACCAGGACGATCAAAATCGAAGACAAAGCGGCGGCGCAAACCGAAACGACTGCCGACACGCGCATCATCGAGCATCTGGCCGAATCGGAAGCATCGGCGACTTCCGGCAGATTCACGATCCCGCGATTGCCCTACACGCGACAGGAAGCCGACCGCATCCTGGCCGTCGCTCCGGCCAGAGCGAATCTGAAAGCGCTGGATTTCAAAGCCAACCGCGCGACGGTCACGAGCGGCGCGCTCGGTCAATACCGCTACCTGCATTTCGCCACGCACGGATTGCTCGACAGCGAACGCCCGGGCCTTTCAGCGCTGGTTCTGTCGCTCGTTGATGAGCAAGGCAGACCGCAGGACGGTTTTCTGCGCGCGCACGAAATCTACAACTTGAAGCTGCCCGCCGATCTGGTCGTGCTGAGCGCCTGCCAGACGGGCCTCGGCAAAGAGATCAAAGGCGAAGGGCTGGTCGGATTGACGCGCGGTTTTATGTACGCCGGGGCCGCGCGGGTGGTCGTCAGTTTGTGGAACGTCAACGACAAAGCCACATCGGAATTGATGGCGAAGTTCTACCGGAAGATGTTGAAAGAGGGCCAACGGCCGGCGGCGGCGCTGCGTTCGGCGCAAGTCGAGATGTGGCGGCAACAGCAATGGCAATCGCCGTATTTCTGGGCGGCGTTCGTCTTGCAGGGTGAATGGAAGTAATGAAAGCAACCCACGTAG
>WBZO01000852.1_pt1 | contig 55377 bp, 46 predicted proteins | sample 5204261 | NCBI WGS metagenome assembly WBZO01 (sample SAMN12412400, study PRJNA552823) | activated sludge metagenome | isolation source: activated sludge from anammox sidestream of wastewater treatment plant... | place: USA: North Carolina | collected 2017-09
AACTCGCTGCCACCGAACACATGGTTAAACTTGAACAATCACCCGAACGGGTCAAAAGCTTCTTTCAAGATCCGAGGGTCAAATATGCCGCTTGAAACTTCAAACTTCATCTGCCCGGATCAATAGAAGATATCAGCTCATCGTAATTTGCCACGAATAACCCGAACAGATTCTGGATTTTTCACAATAAGCTTTCCTTCACTCCCTACGAGATTTCCACAGCTGCATGCTGATTTGATAAATGGCAAAGAATTAACAATCTCCGTACATTCCAGGCATTCATAATATAAATCGCCGCTGGTCGGGAGCTTCGCCGGATCTGGAGCGGGTTCAACGGGATAGAAATTATAAATCTTGCGCATATCGATTTTCAGCATTTTCTCTCCTTGAATGAAGGTTATTTATTTCGCTAAGTTAACGGCAATCATCTTGAAAATCGTAGGGGCACAAATTTGAATTGAAGCAAAAACTTCCTTTAGGGAAACTTTCCAGTCTTAAAGGAACAAGGTTTGATCAACATCAAAACGAAGTCAGAAACAAAATACAAAGGCAATGGGATTAAGGTAAAATAAAAAAGTTAGGTTCGTGTGGCTGGGCCAACATCAGAAGTTATTGATAAATCAATAGATATATTAGATCGTAGTGTTTCTTTATAGGAAAATTTTAAATGAAGGTTAATAAAAATGTTGTTGGCATCATTGTTCTTAGTGTTGGTTTAGTAGGATGTAGTGGTGGCGGTCTTCCCGAAGCGGATTCAGTCAATTGCGCAGGACGAGGCATGGAAAAGTCGCTGGCTGAATTCAAAAACAATGAACCAGCACGACAAGCTTTCTTAGATAAATGCAATGAAATAAACCAAGGGAAGTAAATCCTCGGAAGTTTTCAATAGGAATTACTTTTACGTGATCTCCAGCTTCTGAGAAGCAGTCAATGTAGGGTGATTAAGCCGGATTGTATTTAATCCAAGCTAACTGAGACAGTCCGGATTACTACACCCTACGTTCCCTCTCTAAATCAATCCATTAACAAATCAATTAATCAAAGATATCTCTAACGCGAATCGCCGACAAACCGCTCGTACGCTCATACACCGAAACGCGAAGGTAGTAATACCCGGATCGGACGGGAACTGATGGTGAACTCGATAGTGCTTTCAGCCTCGATATCCCGGTTCCGGAAATAATCGCCATCCACTTGTAACGGATAGGATTGTCCATGCAAAGTGCAAGCAATGTGCCTCCCGGAATAGTATTGCATCGGCAAATTGGCGGGTTTGCGTTGCAGAATTTTCATGGCCTTGATCAACTCATGTTGATGCCGCGCGCCCGGCAAAAAACCGGCCACCAATTCATTTCTCGAAGGATTGGCACTCGGCACCAGTTGTAAATTTCTGGCGTATGCAGAGCTATTGGCTACGATGAGATAACCGGATTGATGATCGATAACGATTTGCCCATCCACTTGCACGGAAACCTTCGGATGATGCAACGAACACAACGCTTTCAAGCCGTGCCAAAGATAAATCGAATCGTTCAGCGGGCCTTTACGCTTGCCGATGTTTTTGACGGTTAACGAATCCAATCCCATCGAAGCCATATGAAAAAAAGGCTTGCTGCCTTTAATCCCTTTACCGCTGATCAAACCATAATATTGCTGTATGCAAGAACCGGCTGCAATCGCCTGCAAAAGATCATCCGCGTTGGCGCTCATTTCGTAAGAACGGGCAAACAACGACTCATTCCCGCCGGGAATGGCATAAATCGGCATGTCGGTTTTATCGATCAGATTCAGCAATTTTCTGACGGTACCATCACCACCGGCCACCACAATCAGATCATTCTCCTCGATCTTGTCGGCAATACGCGAATATCCCTTGGTTTTTTTCTCAGATGGCAACACCTCCACAACTTTGCCCTGGCGCATCAGTTCTTTTGCCAACGCAATCGCGGTTGCTTCGGTGTTTCCGGCACTGGAAATCGGATTGAAAATAATCAGGATTTTTTGCGGCGCCGGGATCTTAATGATCAACGGATTGGATTGGAATAATAAATTTTCATTGATCAAAGAAAGCGACATATCAACAATGTATTTAAGCAAGATCCACGGGAATTATTTTGACTTCCGACCAAATCTGATGACACCAAGATTGATCGATTGGCGGCATCCCAGCTTTAATCCATTGCACCAGATGCTTGGCCGTGTTGGGAAAAGTCACGCGCAGCGCCTTCGTGATATACAGCCATTCCTCAATAATCGCCGCATCGACTGTCTGCATCGCATGCCCATAACCCAAAGCCTTCAAAGCGGCGGCATTGGACGCTTGTTCCATTTGCGCATGCACGGGTTTTACCAGAATTTTCTTGCCTAACTGCAGCGATTCGCTCGCCAACTCAAACCCGGCGTTACAAATAATACCGGCGCAATCCGCCAGGTCTTTCTGGAACCCGGTGAGCGATAAAGGCTTGCAAAAAATATGTGTAAAAGGTGATGGAATCACCTCCGGCGAATAAATATGAAACTCGAAATCTTTAAAGCGCGAGAAAAGCTTGATGATGTGCTGCTGATTTTCGAACGGTAAATAAACGACAATCTTGTTTTTCCGCAACTGCTCGGCATTAAAAGGCGTTTCTATGACCGGCGGCAACAGCGGTTGATCGAAATGATGCCAATGCAGGCCGATACCGAAATCGACCGGCGCAAATTTTTTTAACACCAATTCAGACATCGGATCGCTACCGGCGCGCGGTATGTTGTATTGAAAAGCGTATTGGTGGCTGAAACCCACAGTTTTTTTACCCTGCCGTCTTGCCGACCAGGAAGTAACCGGCTCGAAGTCGCAAATCACCAGATCGTAGCGGCTCAAATCCAGCGCGCGGATATCCTTCAAGAAACGCAGCGGCTTTGACTGGAACACAGTCCGCAGGTGATTGATCTTGCCGTTATTGGTACTGAAGGTCAGCCCTTCACGCCACTGATGACCGTTGAAGACCTCCATGTCGAAGAACTTATCTTGCGGCCTCCCGGTAAATTGATACGTCACGTCCAGATCAGCCGCCCGCAATTCCCTCGCCATAATCCGGCCGCGCGTGATATGGCCATTGCCTGTTCCTTGAATACCGTAAAAAATTTTCATTATGTAATTTCAGATCAGAGTTAATTATTCTAAAAATCATGAAGATGGGAAATTTTAGCGGCTCCGCGTGACAACTGAATGACGAATTCTTGGCAATCGCATGACAATTAGGTTGCAGTCGTACGGATCAGTCACTCAGTGCGCGTTGTTCAACCAATATTTGATTTGCGGCCGGTGCCGGTGAAACCACGATACGCCGACATCCAGCGCTTTCCGCTGAATTGCCGGATCCTTGGCGGAATCCATGTGATCCGGCATGTTGTAGTCTTGCAAGTAGTCATTGATATAAAGCATCTGATCGCCAAGTACCTGCATCGTATTATTGGCATTGGAAATCATCTTCTCGCGGAGAATCAGCGAGGCGATACCGGATGCGGACCATTGCAACCCGCCATAGCGGCAGGCTTTCTCGCCATCCATCGCAAATCTGCGCCAGCCGGATCCGATCGAAAGCATTTTGATGCCGGTGTCCGGCCAGTTTTTTTGCGCATATAAATAAGCGCTTAATCCGGGATTATTCATCCCGACCCCGCCGTCGATGCGCCAATCGCCGTCTTGTAACCGGACCGGCGCATAAAACGAAGGCGCTGCGGTACACGCATCGGCAATTTCATGCAGCAGAAAATCCGGTTGAACGGAATTGGTAAAGACCTCCAGGGAATCGCGGCTCAGATTGAAGCAAGGAATAAAAAGCAGTTTCTCTAGCGAGGAAAGCCTGCAATCTTGCAGCGCCGCTTGCAGTGTTTTGCTTTTAGGTGCGCTCTGAAACTTCGGCCGTAGCTGCAATCTGCTCAGAAAACGGCTCATACCATGTTCAATCATCATTGCCTGCAACAACCGCTCTTTGACAATCTTATGAACGAGCGCCTCAGCACTGGTTTTTTGACCTAGAATCAAACAGGCGATCAAACCGCCGGAGGAAGAGCCCGCAATCATATCGAACCGCTCATAAGTCGATACGCCGGTGTCTTGTTCCAGGCAGGCCAACACGCTCAGCTGTATCAGCAGATGGCTGCCGCCGCCGTCCAGGCTCAGCAAAAATCTAGGCGGCTTCTCTGCTGGCAAGCAATTGTTCCTGGACTAAATTCTGGTACTGTTCAAAGCGTTCGTTCCAAAACACGAGTTCCAACGAACCGTCCAGATGTTCCAGCAGCGTCGAACAGCTTTCCACCCAGTCACCATCGTTACAATAAAGCACCGAATTGATTTCCCGCAACTCGGCATGATGGATGTGGCCGCACACTACACCATCGACACCCCGTTCCCTGGCAAGATGCGCCAACGCGTCTTCAAAACTGCTGATGTAACTGACCGCATTTTTTACTTTCAACTTCAGGTACGCCGATAGCGACCAATACGAATAACCGAAAAATTTGCGCAAGCCGTTAAAATAATGGCTCAGATCCAGCAATGTGTCATACGCGACATTGCCAAGCTTTGCCAGCCAGCGGCTGTGTTTGACGATCATGTCGAACTCGTCGCCGTGCATCACCAGCAGTTTTCTGCCGTCCGTGGTGGTATGTACGTAATCCTGATGGATCTCCACATTCCCGAAAACATGGCCGACGCAATCACGTAACGCTTCATCATGATTTCCCGGCACATAAATCACCTTGGTGCCGTGCTTGGCTTTCCCGAGAATGGAGCGGATCACATTGGTATGCTGCTGCGGCCAATAGGGCGTTTTTTTGATGCTCCAGAAATCGACAATATCGCCAACCAAAAAAAGATAATCGGTTTCGACCGAATGCAAGAAATGCAACAATGCCTCCGCCTGGCAACCGCGAAAACCGAGATGCACATCGGAAATCCACACACTTCTAACTTTGATTGGCGCTTTATCTGTCATCATGAATGCCCTTATAGGATATTGATGACACGGAAGTTTAGAGCGGTATTGTTAAGCGCATTTGAACAGTTGATGAAATATTCATGAACATTTGATGAAACGATCAGACCCTGAAGCAGCAAGCGGAGAACGATCGCACACCGCTGACCGGATAGCACTCACCCGCAACGATTTGGAAAGACGATGAATCCAGCCGCGCATCCTGAACCGGCAGCGAATCCACCGCCAGCAATTCACTGGCGATATCCGCAGGTTTCAAATCGCAGCGGACGCCGCGGATCAATCCGACCAGCTTCAACGCATCCACACCATACGATTCCAGACTTAACGATTCGAAATAAACCTTTTTCCCTTTGGCATCGATCTGGCAAAAATGATCGTGTAAGCGGCACATCATTCGAATTTCTTTTTCATAACCCCAGCTTGAAAATTTTGTCGAGATGAATCGGCTTAAATCGGATTCTTCAAAGCCGCCACGCTGAATAGCCTCATCAACATCCAGCTTAAAACGCTCCGGCTGATAACCGATGCGAATCGCCATATCGTCCGGAATGTCAAACACCAACGCCACACCGCGATACCCATCGGCATAATGACTCCACAGCGCCGGATCGTGATAGTTTTCGCAAAAACAGATGACGCCATAGCGTTCATTCGTTTGATTCTTGAATGTTTCCAGCTTGATCCGGGTATCGGCATCGGAAAAATCCACCGCGCAAAATTCAAATGGATCAATCAATTCATTGATGCGGGCAATTTTTAACCGGCGGTCACGCAAGGCTCTGAGAGCAAATTCGGAAGGGGTGAAGTGGTAGATAATCATTGTGGAATTGTCTTTTAAAAAGGCTATGTCACATTTAGCCGTTGAAACAGTCTTGTTTTTCCAACAGACGCCGGGGAAAAAAGTGCCGGTGTAATATTTTGACCGAGGCGGTCAATCATTCTGCGCCATCCGAGATAACTCCCAAGATAGCGCGTAGCTACTCCATCAAACTTTTCATCCATTGATTGAGCCGGCTGCCATAAGTATTAACATTCTGAATATGTTGTTTATAACACACTGACCTGCAACAATATTAACCGGGCGGTGAACAATCGCCGGTATAGCCCGGTTGTTTCACAAGCAGGACAGGCAGGTTTCATCCTGGCTACGTTTGATCAATGCCATGACCTCATTCCGGCTTAAATTCCGCTGATTTCATTGTGTATACCTCTATTTTTATGTCTCTATGCAGATCCGGCGAGCAATTCTGTGACATAGCCTGCTAATTACCCACACGCAGTGAACCATCAGACCTCAACAATTCCCTGCAACTCCTGAAACAACAAGCGGAAGCTCTTCGGCGGTTTTTCGGCGGCTTTTTCCTTTTGCGCGTTGCGGATCAGCAGCCGCAGGCGCTGCAAGTCGGCTTGCGGGTATTGTTTGGCGAATTCGGTGAGCGCGTGTTCATCGCTTAACAAGCGTTCACGCCAGCGCTCCAATTGATGCAGCCGGGCGGTTTGTTGTTTGGAGTTTTGCTGCCAGGAGTCGAGCTTTTCCTGGATCGGCGATGCATCGACTTCGCGCATCAAGCGGCCGATGTATTGCAGTTGCCGCCGCCGCGCACCGTGTTTTTGCATGGGCCGGGCCAGCTTGATGGCGTCAACCAAAATTTCCGGCAGGTCAAACTCGGCCAGTTTCTTCGGATCGAGTTCCACCAGCTGCTCGCCGATTGCCTGTAAATCGTGCATATCTTTTTTGCGTTGCGTTTTGCTCGGCGCGATTGCTTCGTTATCATCGTGTTGCGGTTCTTTTTGCACGGTAACCTGTGTAATGCGGTATCAAGAAGCTGTTATCATAGCTTCCTCGTTTAAGATTCGCTTATATTTTCATTCTAATTGTACGACATGAATAACCTGACTGTTTCCGATACCCGATTTTCCTATTCCCTCAGCACGCTGCAACAAATCGCCCGCGATATTTTGCAACACGCTCAAAAAGGCGGCGCCAGCGCTTGCGAAACCAACGTTTCCGATGGCTTCGGCCAGACTGTCACGGTGCGGCAGCATGAAGTGGAAACGATTGAATACAATCGCGATAAAGGCTTGTCGGTTACTGTCTACATCGGGCAGAAACGCGGCCATGCCAGCACCTCCGATTTCTCACCGCAGGCAATCAGCGACACCGTTGCCGCAGCGTTGTCGATTGCGCGTTATACCGCGGACGATGATTGCGCCGGTCTGGCGGATGCCGAGCTGCTGGCAAAAGACTATCCGAGCCTGAATTTGTATTACCCGTGGCAAATCAGCGTCGAAGAAGCCATCGAACTGGCCAAGCAATGCGAACAATCCGGTTTTGCCGCCGATAAGCGCATCGCCAATTCCGAAGGCGCGAGCGTTTCCGTCAGCGAATCGCAGTTTATTTATGCCAACAGCCTGGGATTCATGGGTGGATACCCATTATCGCGCCACAGCATCAGTTGCGCGATGATCGCCGAGCAAGGCGATAGTAAACAGCGCGATTACTGGTACAGCGTAGTGCGCGATGCGGCGGATCTGGAAACCGTCGAAAGCATCGGACGAAAAGCCGGTGAACGAAGCGCAGCACGCCTGGGTGCCAGAAAAATCAGCACCTGCGAAGTGCCGGTTCTGTTCGAAGCGCCCATTGCATCGGGCTTGTTCGGACATTTTGCTTCTGCAATATCCGGTAACAACTTGTACCGGAAATCTTCTTTTCTGATCGACAGCATCGGCCAGCAAGTCTTTGCGCCGGATGTCCAGATTGTGGAGTTACCGCATTTGCACAAAGGCTTGGCGAGTAGTCCGTTTGACGATGACGGCGTCGCCACCCTTGACCGTCATGTGGTGGAAAACGGCATTGTGCAAGGCTATTTCCTCGGCAGCTATTCCGCGCGCAAACTCGGCATGCGCACGACCGGCAACGCCGGCGGCACGCACAACCTGATCATGAAAAATGGCACCCCTCTGTCTTTCCAGGATCTTTTAAAGAAAATGGATACCGGCCTGCTGGTCACCGAGTTACTGGGACACGGCATTAACCCGGTGACCGGGGATTATTCCCGGGGTGCTTCCGGATTCTGGGTTGAAAACGGCGCCATCCGCTATCCGGTGGAAGAAATCACCATTGCCGGCAATCTGAAGGATATGTTCCGCGGAATCATTGCAATCGGCGATGATGTCATCGTGCGCGGCTCGAAGCAATGCGGTTCGGTATTGATCGACCGCATGACGGTTGCAGGCGGCTGACGGCGCTAAAAAGCTGTTACATCAGAGGATCGGTAACGCCCAATCCGTTAATCGCAATCATTGCGATTGCCCCGGTTACGATCAGATAGTACAGCGTCGGAACAACGGTCATGCGGATGGTTTCGCCTTCGCGGCCGAGCAAGCCGACTGTCGCGGAAGCGGCCACCACGTTATGAATTGCGATCATGTTACCGGCTGCCGCGCCGGCTGCTTGCACCGCCACCAGCAGTGCGCTGGACACACCGATCAATTGCGCAGTATCAAATTGGAACTGTGCCAGCATCAAGTTCGACACGGTATTGGAACCGGCGATGAAAGCACCGAGCGCACCCACCGACGGTGCAAAAAACGGATAAACCGCGCCGACACTGTCGGCAACGAGTTGCGCCATCGCCTGCGGCATCGCCGGCAAACCCGCCAGATTCTCGCCGGAATTGATCAGAATGCGTACCATCGGTACCGTGAAAATCAACACAAAACCGGCTCCGATCAGGGTTTGAGCCGATTCTTTAACCGCCATTTTGAGTTCAGTGAGTTGCATACGGTGCAGGAAAAAGGTTACCAGCACCACCAGAATCATCAATCCGCCGGGCTGATACAAGAGCGCAATACTCCCGGAGATGCCGGTTTCGCCGAGGATATCGTCCCAGATCAACACGCCATGCTGATTCAGAAGCGCTTTGAGTCCGTCATTCACCCGCGACAACACCAATAACAACGCCAGCAAGAAATACGGGCACCACGCCAAAACGATCGGCATCGGAGTTTTTGCAGTCAAATTCTCCAGTCTAAAATCAATACTGCCGAGCCATGCCGGCGGCCAATCGGCAGGCAGCGGAAAATCCCATGATTGTTTGGGAATCAGAAAACCGGCACGCGCCGCCGGGACCACGATCGCCAATCCAACCAGAGCGCCTATCAACGAAGGGAATTCCGGCCCTAGAAAAACGCCCGCCAATGCATACGGCACCACAAACGCCAATCCGGCGAAAATCGCAAACGGCGCGACTGCCAGCCCTTCCCGCCAGGAACGATGCGTGCCGAAAAAACGCGTCAGCATCAGACACATCAACAGCGGCATCAGAACGCCCGCAACGGTATGAATCAGTGCAACTTCGGACGAGATCAGGCGATAAAACACCTCCCAGCTAGAGTTTTCGGCAGCCAGGCGATCACTGATGGCTGCCTGATCCAGCCCGCCGGTAACGCCAACCACGATCGGCGTGCCCACCGCACCGAACGACACCGGTGTCGACTGCACCATCATCCCGGCCATTACCGCCGCCAACGCCGGGAAACCCAGCGCCACCAGCAGCGGCGCAACCACTGCCGCCGGTGTGCCGAATCCCGATGCACCTTCGATAAAACATCCCAGCAGCCACGCCACAATCACCACTTGCACGCGCCGATCCGGGCTGATGCCTGAGAATCCGAGACGGATTGCGGTAATCGCACCGGAGTGCTTCAACGTATTAAGCAGCAGAATCGCGCCGAAAATGATCCATAAGATCGAACCGGTCAGAATCAATCCCTGCAAAGCGGACGCGACTACGCGATTGACGGTCATGCCCCACACGACCAGCGCAATCGCTACGGTGACGGCAAACACCAGCGGCATGGCGCGCCGCGCGGGCCAGTTGAACCCCACCAGCAATACCGCGGCCAACCCGAGCGGCAAAAAAGCGAAGAGTGGATGGATCGATTCAGGCACAACCGTTATCCTGTTAAATGCCGCGCGATCCCGGGCGAAATAATGCATCGGCTTGTTGTACCCGCAGCCAACAACCGGAAGCGATGGCATCAAACCATTTTGGACACGGAGCACGCACGGGGATTAGCGTTTTTTCAGCACAAAAACAAACTCATCCGCCGTCTGCGACATCGACAGCAGCGCATGACCGGTTTGTTCGGCGAATACTTGAAAGTCGATCACCGAACCTTTATCGGTGGCAATAATCCGCAAAATTTGCCCGCTCGACATCGCCGCCAGCGATTGCTTGGTTCGTAAAATCGGCAGCGGGCAAACCAAACCGCGGGCATCCAATTCCTTATCGATATCTCGCATTTTTTAACATGTGTGTTGGAATCAAATGCGCAGTGTGATTTTTATCACAGACTGCGGCATTGATTCTTCGTAAACTGGTCAATACTACCAAAAGTTAATTGTATCTTTGTTTCTATCTTCTCTTCAGCAGGAGGCCATATGCCGACCAACAACCTTTCTCTAAAATCAGCGTATTGCCGATTCGGCTTGCTTGTACTGTCAGGCATGCTCTTAACAAGCGCGGCAAGCGCGGCATCTTTCGTTTTGGATAGCTTCGATGCGCCAATGCCCAAAGAATTTACCGTAATCACTACCGCCGGCGATTTCACTACACCCGGCGCAGCCGGTGAAATTCAAACTTCCACGCCATCCGTACCCGGCGGCGTCCGCGAAGCCTTTTTACATGTTTACAATAATCCGTTACATAGCGTATCCGTGCTGCAGGTTGGCGATGGCAATCTCAGTGTCGCGCAGGGAACGGGCGCTATGGCCGAAACATTGATCAATTACGGCGCTTTCACCAGACCAACCGGGGATCCGTCGGTGGGCGGACCGCTGCTGAATTTGGATCTATCCGAGTATAACGCGCTGCAGTTTAATTTCTCGGGTGTGGAAGATGCATTGAATCTGGTCGCGGTATTTTATACCTCGGCGCCATTGGATCCATCCAGTCCGCTTTATTATTCACAATCCGGACTAAACATCGCACCGGGCATTCCGGGAGGACCGCTATCCGTAAACCTGGACGTATCCAACAACTTGGCTTTCAATTGGGATCAAGTCGACGGCATCGCGATCTTAATCAATCGTTCCGGACCGATACCAAGTACTTCCTATACACTGGATCACGTGAGCTTTGAAACCGTAACGCCGGTTCCGGAACCGCAGGCTTGGATCATGCTGCTCATCGGACTCACCGCGCTGCCGCTATTCAGACCCCGTAGCTTACAACGCTTGTTAACCAGACGGCCAATCTCATAACGATCACCTCCAGGCCGGGCATTGAGAAATCTATCGGAAACTGTCGTTGCCAACGACCACAGGCAGGATACCATCACAGCAAAACCGATAGCCGCTTTATGTCCGGCCAAACGCTCTCGATCTTATTAAAAAAACGCTGATTAATCGACTGCACGAGCGAATCGATAAACCGTCTCCAGCCGCTCATTTTTTCACGCCATGACCGCTCTCACCCTCGCGTGACCCTTCTTTACCGAAAAGCGCAATCACGAGATTAACCAAACTCGACGGTACAAAAGGTTTATGCAAAATACCAATAGCATTATCCGTCTCGGATCTTCTTGAGAACTCCGGATCCAGAGAATTGGTCATCAGAATGATTTTGGGTCTAACAGGCGCTGGCAGCGCCATTGCAATCGCCTTACATGCATCCCGTCCGTCAGCGCCGGCATCGCGTAGGGTAAACAACATCAAATCGTATCTCAGTGAGCCTTCACCCGTCAGTTGCCCGGCCGCCTGCTCAACATTCTCTACAGCAGTCACTTGCCAGCCGAATGACTGCATTGTTTCAGCCAATACCTTGCACGTCACGGCGTGATCGTCGACCAGCATCACATTTAATGCACGCAGGGTGTCCGGAATAACCACCCAGGGCTGGAAACCCGCTTCCGGCAATTGCAATTTGACAGAACAGCGGAAGCAACTGCCTTTGCCATATTCGCTTTCAACCGCAATATCGCCGTCCATTTGCCGGGCCAGTCTGCGCGAAATGGCCAGGCCTAGGCCGCTGCCGCCAAAACGGCGGGTGATGGAGGAATCCGCTTGTGAAAATGCTTCAAAAAGATTTTCCATTTGCTCCGGCTTGATCCCGATGCCGGTGTCGCTCACGCTGAAAATCAGCTTGACGGTGTTCGCGCGCTCCGTCTTTTCAATCGCGATGCGGATAATTACTTCGCCTTGATCGGTAAATTTGATCGCATTATTGATGAGATTCACCAATATTTGACTTAACCGCAGCGGATCGCCGGAAAAGTATCTGGGCACATCGGGCGCAATGTAAAACATGACATCGATGGCTTTATCCTTTACTGCTGTCGCGCCAATTGCCGACAAATTCTCCAAGATATTATCCAAATCAACCGGAATGTTATCCAATTCAATTTTATTGGCTTCAATCTTGGAGTAATCCAAAATATCGCTAATGACGCCCAGTAATATCTTTGAGGATCCCTCGATATTCCGGAGAAACATGCTTTGCTGGGAATCGAGCGAGGTTTTTCCTAATAAATAGGCCATGCCGATCACAGCATTCATCGGCGTGCGGATTTCGTGCGACATCATCGCAAGAAAACGGGTTTTCGCAATGCTGGCAGCTTCCGCCTGGTGACGCGCTTCAATCAGCATCGCTTCACGCTCTTTTTGTTCCGTAATATCCTGATGCGTACCGAACATCATCAGCGGTTTACCATCGCTTGTCCAGCTCGTGACCTTGCCGCGGTCTAATACCCATACCCAATGCCCCGCCTTATGGCGCATACGGGCTTCACATTCATAAAATGGGATCTCTCCGGCGAAATGCGCTTTAAGCAATGCTTCGGATTGCGTCAAATCCTCCGGATGCGCGTAATTAAGCCAAGTTTCGATCGACGTTGGAGCCAATTCTTCTAGTGTGTAACCGATAATTTCAGCCCAACGTTGGTTGAAAATCACTTCTCCGGTTTGCACATTCCATTCCCAAGTGCCGACATTCGTGCCTTCAATGATGTTGGATAGCCGCAGGCTTTGATACTGCATCTCCTTTTCACGCAATTTCCTTCCGGTGATCTCCCTTGAGGAGGCATAAATCAATTGCTTGCCTGAAATTTCTATTCTTTGCGCATTGATCTCAACGTCGATGATGGCGCCATCCTTGCGGCGGTGCAGCGTCTCGAAAACGCGCGGGGTTCTCGATACCTCGCGCACGGCATCAATCAATTTATCTTTCGGAATCATGGCATCCCAATCCATAACATTGAGCCGGGCGGTTTCCTCGTTGGAATAACCCAGCATCTTCGCAAACGAGTGGCTGAATTCCACGATATTGCCGTCTTCGTCCAGAATATGCACACCATCGCTGGCGTACTCGAGCAAGGCCGCAAATTTCAGCGAGATATTTTTCATTTCGGTCATATCAGTTGCATAACCGTTCCAAATAATGCTGCCGTCCGCTTGTTTTTCGGGTATTGATTGCGCATGAATCCACTTGATTTCATTTTGTCCCGTAATCACACGAAACTCAAAGCGCCAGCTTTCCAATGTATTAGCGGATACCTGAATTGACGAACTGAATTTCTTGAAATCATCCGGGTGAATTACGGAAAACACTGCAGAAGCATCGTTGATCAACTGCTCCGGATATACGCCAAAAACATCGATTACCCCTTTGCTGGAGAAGGGAAAGCAACTGCTACCATCGGGAAACAATTGATATTGATAAAGGAAACCGGGGATATTATTAGATAGATCTTCAAGAAATTTGTGACTTTTGATGAGTTGGGCCTCCAAATTCTTGCGGGAGGTGATGTCGACCAATGTAATCAAAAATTGTTTCGTCGTCGTATCGGACTCCAAGGGTGAAGCTGAAGCTATTACGCTGCGCAGTGACCCATCCTTACTGCAGATGACAACATCTAGCGGTTCAAATACGGTATTGTTCTTTAATGAATTCTCAAACCGTTCCCTCCACGTATCCTTCACCCACTGGCAATAGACCGGATCCGGGTATGCTCTGGGCCACCACACCGCCAATTTCGGTATATCGTCTAAAGTATAACCAAATACCCGAGTAAACGCTTTGTTAAGAAAGATGATATTTTGTTGATCGTCATTGATTGCTTTCGGTATTGGTGATGAATCAATAATGGTATAAAGCCTGGCTTCACTTTTTCTTAACTCTGCTTCAACCCGGTTGCGTTCGGTAAATATCACGCTAACGAACTGTGCTGTCAGCGAAATAGCCAGAATGAAAACATTCATGTCGAGAATATGCAGATCTTGCCCGGCAACGAAAGGACCGAACCCGCGCGTTGTCTCAAACAAGGCAAGGATGGTAATTACGCAACAGATCAGCGATACCACGGCCAGATCGCTCTTTATCGCAATCCACAATAACAACGGCACATAGATAATCAGCGCCAGCGCGATGCCGTTGAAAACGCTATCGCCGAAAATCAGCCAGGTCGCCGGCAACATCAAAATCAGCGGCCACATCGCACTGGTGATAGACCGGAAAAAATTCCTCAAGCCGCCGGCGGATGAGAACAGCACCAGCAGCAAGGGCGCAACCAGAAATTGACCGAGGCAATTGCCAAACCACCAGTTGACCCAGATCAGAAAGAAATCTTGCGGAGGCTGTATGGCATCAAAATAATATAATGTCGCTGCGCCAAAAGTAGCGCTGAACGGTTGCAGAATTAAGAAAATCAAGGCGACAAAACGCCCGAAGTGTTGCGTGCCGTTCAGCGCCGGATCGATTTTCCAGCGCTTGAACAAGGTTACCCCCAGAATGGCCTCGATGCTGTTGATGAGCGCAATGATCAGCGATGGCATCACGCCCAGTCCGGTACTGACCGCGAGCGCCAGTTGCCCGATGAAAACCCCTGGCCAGACACGCCGCCCGAGTAGAATAATCATCGACAGCGCAATGCCTTCGGAAATAAAAAAAACCGGCGTAACGATATAATGCGATACGGCGATGAAAAAACTGAGATGGCCGAAAACAAAATATAAACTGGCAAGCCCGGACAGCAGGAAAAAATAGCCTCGATTGAAGAGATAATTACTACTTGCCATTACAAGCCATTGAATAAATCGGTTGTAACATCACCATCACAGTTTTTTAAATAGAGAAAGCCTCTGGTAGATTACCACGACTGCCGCTATTCGCAGCAATGGCTTGCAGAAGCGGATTTTCTTTATCGCGTCAATGGTAAAAATACCTGTCATCGCCGCACCCCGGAAAACTTGACCATTCATTAATCAGCAACCTAAAACAATGATTTATAGGCTGCAAAACCGCGATGTTACGGTAACTGTCGTGAATTTGATAGTCGGCGCTACCGTTCGATCAACCGGTAAAAACAACCGCAAGATCATAAAAAGCACCTTTTGCCTTTTCTGATTGTGTAATCAAATAAAAATTTTTTTGTTATGCTCGCAAGCAATTATCTTGAAGTTCAAAACAGCAGATCCCGGTCAATGACCGGAAATCCGCGAATGGAACCATTTTCTGGCGCCTATATCACAGCGTTATGCTTTATTTGATACTTATTGCCATTATCATCGCCGTCATCGTTGGACCTTCTTACTGGGTTAAGCATACGCTCGCAAAATACAGCATTCCGGAAGACCGCTACCCCGGTACCGGCGCGGAATTGGCCCGCATCCTGCTGGATTGGGCAAAATTGCAAACCGTGAAGGTAGAATTAACGGACCAGGGGGATCATTACGATCCGATTGCAAAAGCCGTTCGGCTGACAGCCGATAAATATAACGGTAAATCATTGACTGCAATCACCGTTGCGGCGCATGAAGTCGGTCATGCGATTCAGGATCGTGATGGTTATATGCCGTTGCGGTTGCGCACGCGTCTGGTGGAAATCGCCGCCCCGGTGGAAAAGCTGGGAGCGGCCATTTTAATGATTGCTCCGGTCATTACCGTCGCCACCAAAGCCCCGGTCGCAGGCGCGCTATTTTTAGCGGGTGGTCTGTTAACATTAGGGTTTGCCACCATCATTCATTTCATCACCTTGCCGATGGAACTGCATGCCAGCTTCGCCCGCGCGCTGCCGATGCTGGAGCAAGGCGGCTATCTGATGGAAGGCGATGAGCCGCATGCCCGGAAAATATTACGTGCAGCAGCCTGGACTTACGTTTCGGCGTCCTTGATGACACTGCTCAATATCGCCCGATGGTGGGCAATTCTCCGCCGATAGTTGCTGACAGCCAACAAAATCCATTGCCTTGTGGCATGCCTTCTTGACCCTGTCATATAAGCAACTTACCATGTGAAAGTTTAATATGATAAATCTTACTAGTTAAAGGAAAATTATGATGTATCGGATTAGGCATCAAAAAACAAATAATATGCTGGGTTTTACATTGCTTGAGCTTCTCGTTGTAATGGTTATTATTGGTTTACTCGCTGCCTATGTCGGACCAAAATACTTTTCTCAGGTTGGCAAATCTGAAATCAAAATGGCGCAGGCGCAAATCGATGCCCTGGAGAAAGCTTTGCATCAATACCGCTTGGATGTCGGCAGCTACCCGGCAACCGAGCAAGGTTTGACAGCGTTGGTGACCCGCCCCAGCAATGAAGCAAGATGGCAAGGCCCCTATCTATCCAAACTGCCTCCAGCCGATCCGTGGGGACGCCCCTATGTTTACAAGTATCCGGGCGATCGCGCCGAATTTGATCTGCTTTCCTACGGCAAGGACGGGCAACCCGGCGGCGAAGGCGAAGCAGCCGATATCACCAATTGGTAGAAATTGCTAATGCGGTTTGAAATAAAAGCAGTCATCTCCGGGCAAGGAACCGTGCATCTGGAACTGGAAGCAAACAGCGAGGAAGAAGCACGCCGTCAGATCATCGAGCAAGGCGGAATGGTTCTCAGCATCAAGCGCAGTTTCTCCGGCTTCTCGCTGAAATCGAAAACGCGTTTTCCGCTGGTTCACTTCAGCCAGGAATTACTGTCGCTGCAAACCGCCGGATTAAGCTTGGTCGAAAGTATCGAAACGCTATTGGAGAAAGAGCAGGACGGCAGCAATCGCAAAATTATCCAAAGTATTCTCGCGCGGCTGTATGAAGGGGTCACTTTCTCGCAAACCCTGGAAGAATACCCGCAAGCGTTTCCGCCATTGTATATCGCCACCGTTCGAGCCAGCGAGCGCACCGGCGATCTGGCGGAAGCGCTGACGCGTTTTATCACTTACCAGACACAAATGGACTTTGTCCGGAAGAAACTGATCGGCGCTTCGATCTACCCGGTTTTGCTATTGGCGGTCGGTTTTCTGGTTTCGGTATTCCTGATGGTGTTTGTCGTTCCCAAATTCAGCGCTATTTACGACGACATGGGCAGCGACTTGCCATGGCTTTCGCTATTGCTGATCAAATGGGGACAATTCGTGCATGATCGCGGCTGGGAATTGGCCATTACTTCATGCACAATTCTGGGATTGACGATTTATACCGTCAGCCGCCCGGCATTCCGCGCCAAAGTCATGCAGTGGCTATGGCGCATCCCCGCCATCGGCGAACATATGCGGGTTTATCAACTGGCCCGGTTCTATAAGACGCTGGGAATGTTATTACGCGGCGGTATTCCGATTACGCAAGCATTGGAAATGGTCGGTGGTTTGTTGCAATCGCATCTGCGCCCCAAAGTTGCTGCGGCTGCCAAACACATCCGTGAAGGCAGAACCATCTCCAGCGCGATGGAAATGGAAGGTTTGACGACTGCGGTCGGTAATCGCATGCTCCGTGTCGGCGAACGTACCGGCTTGATGGGCGACATGATGGAGCGCATCGGCAACTTTCATGACGAAGAAATCGCCCGTTGGGTCGAATGGACAACCAAACTGATTGAACCGCTGCTGATGGCATTCATCGGTATTGTGATCGGCGGTATCATCATATTGATGTATATGCCTATTTTTGAATTGGCGGGAAGTATTAATTGATGGAAACTTCCTTGCAAACAGCCAATAATCCCGTCCTTGACCTCAACCGGCTGGCCGGAATCCGGCATAAAGCGGCTATGCAAAATGTTTCAGTCATCCAGATACTGGAAGAAGAAGGTTTCTCCCCCGATGCTTTGATGCAGCAGCTCGGCCGATTGATGCACATGCCCGTGCTCGAAATGAAAGCCATCCATACGTTGCAACCGGCCTTCGATATCTTGCCGTTTGCAGAAGCACTGGCGCATGAATGCATACTCTTTCACCGTGACCAACAGCTGGTATTCGCGATCAGCAATCCTTTCTCCGGCAAGCTGCGCTCCTGGGCCGAGGAACGATTCGACCGGGCAGTTGAATGGCACTTGGTTCATCCGGCGGACTTGAGCGCTTTCTTCACCCAGCAGGAAAAAACCATGCGTGCGATGGATCAAGTCCTGCCATCCACAGAATTGAGCAATATTCAAAGCGGTGTCGAGGATTTATCGTTAAAGAGCATCAATGAAGGCACCAGCCAGGTCGTCCGCCTGGTACATTCAACCCTGTACGACGCGCATAAATCGCAAGCCAGCGATATACACCTGGAAATGACCATCGGCGCATTGTCGATCAAATACCGGATCGATGGGGTATTGACGCATATCGGCGTCATCCAGGGGGGCGATTTGGCCGAGCAAGTCATCTCCAGAATCAAAGTAATGTCTGAATTGGATATCGCGGAACGCCGGGTGCCGCAGGATGGACGGTTCAAGATCTCCATTCAAGGGCGGGAGATCGATTTCCGCGTCTCCATCATGCCGAGCATTTTCGGTGAAGATGCGGTATTGCGGATACTCGACCGGCAAGCGCTGTCGGATCAACTGGAAGGCTTAACGCTCAATCAACTGGGATTCAGCCAGGCAGCCATCGCCAGTATCCGCCGTTTAAGTTCGGAACCCTACGGTATGCTGCTGGTTACCGGACCGACCGGCAGTGGCAAAACCACTTCGCTCTACGCCGCTATTTCGGAAGTCAACAAAGGCAACGACAAGATCATCACCATCGAGGATCCGATCGAATATCAGCTTCCCGGCGTTTTACAAATACCGGTCAATGAAAAAAAAGGCTTGACCTTCGCCCGTGGTTTGCGCTCCATTCTGCGACACGATCCGGACAAGATTATGGTCGGTGAGATCCGCGATGCGGAAACTGCACAAATTGCGATCCAGGCAGCTCTCACCGGTCACTTGGTGTTTACCACCGTGCATGCCAATAACGTATTTGACGTGATCGGCCGGTTCTCCCACATGGGCGTGGATCCCTACAGTTTCGTATCGGCTTTGAACGGCATTGTAGCGCAACGTTTGGTGCGGCTGCTTTGTTCGCACTGCGCCGTCGACGAACGGCCCGATGACGGTTTGATTGAAGAATCGGGGATTCCATTGGATCAAGCGCATCTCTACCATTTCCGCAGCGGCAAGGGATGCGGGCAATGCCGCGGCAGCGGATATCGCGGCAGAAATGCGATCGCCGAGATACTGTTATTGAACGATGCAATTCGCGAACTGATCGTGGCGCAAGAACCGATCCGGCGCATTAAAGAAGCGGCTCGCGACAACGGCACCCGTTTCTTGCGCGAAGCCGCATTGGATATGGTCAAACAAGGATTAACCAGCTTGGAGGAAGCCAATCGTGTTACCATTGTGGCGTGACCGGATTCAGGTGTTTCTGGCGCCCGCGCGGCTGGATTGGGTGCGCTTGAAACGCGGCTTTAATCCGGTCCAGCTTGACAAAGCCACGGTATTTTTTGAACCGGACGGAAACGCGCCGGACTGGGAGCCGGCATTACGGCAACTGGACCACGTGCTGTCCGAAGGATCCGGGACTCAGATTTCCATCGTACTATCGAATCATTTTGTGCGTTATGCCGCGCTTCCGCCACAAAGTGAAATCAACACGCCGGAAGAAGTAAAATCCTATGCGCAATTCCGCATGCAGGAAGTCTATGGTGAGCGGGTGGAATCCTGGGCACTCAGCGTGAGTGACTGGAATCCGGTGGATGGCGCGGTTTGCGCCGCGATTCCGCGGGATTTGCTGGCGCGATTGGAACAGCTGATGGTTACTCACGAATGCAAGCTGCAACACATCGAACCGTATTTGGCATCGGTTTACGATCGCTGGTGCGCGCAATTGCAAAATGAGAAAATTTATTTGGCAGTGATAGAAACCGGCCGCATTTGTATCGCCATATCCTATCATGGCAAATGGCAAAGCATCCGCAATCAGCGGATTCTGCATAACGCCGCCGATGATTTACTCGCCGCTTTGGATCAAGAGGTTATTTGGTCCGGCACCAAAGAAGCGCTGGAATTCGTGCATTTATTCGCCCCCGAATACCCGGGCCTGACATTGCCGCCGCAAAGTGGCTGGCAGGTTGTTACCCTGCCGCAGAAAAATCTGCCGGTGCCGGCTTATTACCCCACCGTTACTGTTCAACAATCCGGCCAAAATCAATGTCCCGCTTAAGATTAAGATTTCCTTATCGCGAACAAGCAGCGCCGCAACTCGACATGCTGCTGTTATTACTGGGTTTGGCAGTCGTCGCGGGCGTGTTTCTGCAGTTCCGCTATCAAGCCGAAGAAATCAATTTCTGGAACAACCGGGTCGAGCGGATGGAAAAGCAGCAACAGCAAAAAGCCGCGCCGCGCGCGCGCGCGACATCGCGCATCCGCGAATTCAGCCAGGAAATCGGCAAGGAAGTCGCGCAAGCCAACGCTGTTCTCGACCAGCTTAATTTGCCCTGGGAAGCATTGTTCGACTCGATCGAACATGCGGCAACCGACGATATCGCACTGCTATCGCTGCAACCCAATTTCGCCAACCGGACATTGCGGTTGAACGGCGAAGCCAAAAGCATGGCGGAATTATTGGATTTTGTTGAAGCGCTGGAGCGTGAACCGGTATTTGAAAATGTGCACCTGTTGAATTACAAAATCAAACAGGATAATCCGCAGCGTCCGATCATTTTTCTGTTACATGCCGCATGGATACAAGTTTCCTGAAAAAAGAACTACCGTCCATCCCGTGGAACCGGATCCTGTTGCTGTTGCGATGGCATACGGGACGTTTGGGCAATGCCGGCAAGATCGGCTTCGGTTTGATCGTCGCAGCCGGTATTTATTTTGTTCTCGCGGTACTACCGCAAGAAACGGAACTGCAAAAACTCAAAGACCGGGCGATTACCCTGCAAGCGCAAGCCATCTCGAAAAAATCCGCCACCGACACTACCGATCTTGAAGCGGGGAAAAAAATGAGCAGCGATCAGGCATTGCAAGTGTTTTATGATTTCTTCCCGCGCATCGATTCATCGCCCTTCTGGATTCGGGAATTGGTCGGATTAGCCCAGAAACAAGGTATCGAACTAGCAAGCAGTGAATATCGGTTAATCAATGAGAGTGATGCTCGTTTAGCGCGCTATGAAATGATTCTACCGGTAAAGGGCAGCTATCCGCAGATACGCGCTTTTATCGCCGATGCCTTAGAGACCGTCCCGGCCATGGCCATTTCGGCAATCGCCATCAAGCGGGAAAGTACGGCTGCAGATAAGATAGATGTACGATTGGAAATTAGCCTTTATTTGAATAAGTAATGACATGGATGCCGTCGAAAGAAAACGTAAAATAATCATTGGAAGCGCATTAATTGCAACATTAATCGCTGCAGTTCTGGTCGAAGACGATGAAGAATTCGCATTCCAAATGCCGGAAACACCGTTGCAACCAATCAAGACAACGCAAGAAAGAAACAGAAAACCGGAACCCAATACCGCTCAACTCGATGTCAGCAAACTGGGACAACGAAAATTTAACCCTCAAGCAGGCGAGCTATTTGCATCAACCACTTGGATGCCCAAACGAAACCCCATCAATGATCCTGATGAACATGAAATCAAGCTCGTTCAGCCGGTCAAAATCGCACCGCCAGTGCCAACGGCCCCCCCTCTGCAATTTAAATATACAGGCAAAACCATTACGGACAATGAAACTTGGGTTTTTCTTTCTCATTCAGGAGAAAATCTCATTACTAAAATTGGCGGAAAAATTAACGATCAATACCGGTTAGATGCGATCAACGACGATACCGTAACCGTCACGTATTTACCGCTCAATGTAAAACAGACCCTCACGATCAATCAAAAACTGGCAGGAAACTTCCGATGAGAAGCTGGAAAATAATCGTTTTGATCATGGTATTTCTGGTTCAAGCGGGATGCGCGATTGATAACAAGACATTCCTACTCAGAAACATCGCATTCTCAGAAGCACAAAAACTAGTATCGGAAGGCAAGCTTGAAAGCGGACTTCTAAAACTTGAGCAAGCGGCACGCGAAGAACCTGAAAACAAAGAGATTCGTGCGATGCTGTTAAGATTACGCGATGAAATACTCAGTAAGCTTTTGTATGATGCGGATGCTCAGTTCAACGCCGGAAATCTCGATCTGGCTGAACAGGGGTATCAGCGCGTTTTAGAAATGTATCCATTCAATGAACGGGCAAAGGATGGGGTCACGGCTGTCAATATCGAACGCCGACATATCGTATCAATTGAGGCGGCAAGAATATTACTGGATAAAGACGATATTATCGGAGCAGAAACAATAGTCCGCGCTGTATTACAAGAAAATTCGCAGCAACCACACGCTCGTCAATTGATTACGCAAATCAATTCAAAACTTTCTCGTCCCGAAGTAACTAATCTGGCGCTTGAATCAGCATTTAAAAAAGCCATCTCAATGGAATTTAAAGATACTGATTTAAAATCGATATTTGAAATAATGTCTCGCACTGCCGGAATAAATTTTGTTTTTGATAAGGACATCAGACAAGACAGTAAAATTTCAATTTTCGTTCGAAACAATACCATTGAAGATATTCTGAAATTAATTCTGACCACGAATCAGCTTACTTATAAGGTGCTTAATAACAACTCATTACTGATTTACCCTAATACGCCCGCGAAACTTAAAGATTATCAGGAATTGGTTGTGCGCAGTTTTCAAGTCGCACACACCGATGTTAAACAAATGGTAGCAATGGTTAGGGGTATCGTTAAAGCTAAAGACATTTATGTCAATGAACAACTTAATTTGTTCATAATGCGCGACACGCTTGAGGCGATTCGTCTTACGGAACGATTAATATCGTTAAACGATTTAGCCGAGCCGGAGGTAATGTTGGATGTTGCAATTCTTGAAATCGCTCGTGGAAATGATTTTCTACTAGGCCCTAATATGCCTCAATCTGTTACCTTCAGTGGCTTAACAGGCGTAGGAGCAGCAGCTCCTCCGGCAACAGCGATTCTTAATCAGATTGGTTCAAATGGTTTAGGTCTGAAGAGCTTTACAATCACCAATCAAGCTAGGATTGATTTCATGCACAACCTAACAACAGGAGACATACTTGCTAATCCCAGAATCAGGGTGACAAATCGCGAAAAAGCCAAGATCCATATTGGTGAGAAACGCCCCTTTTTTACTGCGAATGTGCAACCCGGTGTCACTGCTGTTGTGACTTCGACTCCGACATTTATTGACCTTGGTGTAAAACTGGATGTAGAACCTCGGATTGGATTACACGATGACGTCACGATGAAAACCACACTGGAAGTTAGTAATTTTGTCAGGGATGTACCCGGCCCGAGTGGCGCGACAGCCCCGCTTGTTGGAACTCGCAATGCAGAGACAATTTTGACGTTGAAGGATGGTGAAACACAGGTGTTGGCTGGGTTAATTGATAATCGCGAATTAAGGACTATGACTGGTCTTGCAGGAATTCTTAATATCCCCGGTCTTGACAGACTATTGACAAACCAGAAAGTCAATCGCACAAAATCTGAAATTGTATTGTTAATTACACCTAAGATTATTAGGAATCTACCCAAACTCAGTAACCTAGAAAGAGAATACCATTTCGGTACCGCCAGTGAAGCGGGTAAATTGCCGGTAGCGATCAAAAGGACCGAACCGCAATCCTTAGCCATCGCTCCGGCAGGCTCGGGTCCGGGAGCTGCGCGAGGCATGCCGCCGAACCCGTTCGCCGTTGCAGCCGTGGACGAACTTCCTCCCGAGATGCCCAATCCGTTTGCCAGCATTGCCGCTTCGTCGCCAACGTTTACACTGCAAGCACCGACCAATGTCGGTATGGATAAAGAGTTTTCCGTCAATATCCGGTTGGTGGGCGCTAAAGTGACGGTCAGTTCCGAGGTTCAGCTTAACTATGAGGCCAGTGCGCTGGAGGCACTCGATGAAGGCGACAAATCCGGCTCACGCACCATCAGGCTGGGCAAGGATCAGCCTGCCGGCATGGCGACGCAGATACGTTTCAAAGTCATCGCCGCCAATCCCGGTACGACAGAAATAAATCTCCAGAATGCAGTCGCGGAAGATAAGGAAAATGGCGAATCTGTAGAAGTAACGTTACCGCCACCAGTGACTATCAATTTGAAATAACGCGGATGTTCTTTTTAAAAATCTCTAAAAGACATCAAGGCTTTACCTTAATCGAACTAATGATCGTGATAGTAATCATGGCAATTCTTGCAACCGCCGCGCTACCGTTACGCGAACTCATGGTCAAACGCGAAAAAGAACAAGAGTTACGCGTTGCCTTACGCCAAATTCGAACAGCGATTGACGCTTACAAACAGGCGGTCGATGAAGGAAAAATCGCAAAAAAAGCTGACGAATCCGGCTACCCCCCCCGGCTCGAAGAGTTATTTATGGGTGTGCAAGATATCAAGAGCCCTGATAAAAAAGTCATCTATTTTCTACGCCGCTTGCCCCGTGACCCTATGTTCACCGAATTGGATGTTGCCGGCATCGAAATCACCCCGGCTGCCGATACCTGGGGCAAGCGCAGTTACGAAAGCCCTTGGGACAGCCCGAAAGAAGGTGACGATGTCTACGATGTGTACTCACGTTCGGAAGCCATCGGACTGAACGGTATTCCCTACAAAGAATGGTAAATCGCGCACCCTTCCATCTAAAAGCAACCGGCTTCACTCTGATCGAGCTGCTGGTGGTCATGGCAATCATCGCGACACTGTTAAGCATCGTCGCGCCGCGCTATTTCGGCGCCATCGACAAAACCAAGGAAACCGTTCTGCGTCAGGATCTCGGCATCATGCGCAATGCCATTGATCAATTTTACTCGGACACCGGCAAATACCCGATCGACCTCATGGAACTCGTCGATAAAGGCTATATGCGCAAGGTTCCCGTGGACCCTTTCACCGAGAGCGATCAAACTTGGATTGCCGTTCCTCCCAAAAACGAGTCCGAATCGGGCGTATACGATGTCCATAGCGGTTACAACGGGCGGGCGCTCGATGGCTCGTATTACGAAGAATGGTGACAGCGGCCCCCCATCGGTCCAGCATTCCATCAGCGAAAAACATGATGCAACGCGCGCAGGGTTTTGTGTATCTCTGGGCGTTGTTCGCAGTCGCCGTTACGGGAATTGTCATGGCGGGAACCGGGCAAGTCTGGCAAATCAAGTTACAGCAAGAGAAAGAAGCCGAGTTGCTGTTTATCGGGGAGCAATTCCGCAAAGCGGTGATGTCCTACTATAACAGTCCGGGCGGCACCAAGGAATATCCAAAATCACTGGAGGACTTGATCGAGGACAAACGCTTACCCGCCACCAGACGGCATTTGAGAAAAATTTACATCGATCCGATCACGAACACCGCCGAATGGGGATTGGTCGAAGAAGCGCCGCCCAATACCGGCACCGTAGCAACGTCCAACGTTAATGTCCGGATCACCGGCGTGCATAGTCTTTCCGAGAAAAAACCAATCAAAAAAGAAAAATTCCCGGAACACTACAAAAAATTCTCCGAAGCGATGACTTACCGTGATTGGAAGTTCGTTTATAAACCGGGCGATCCCTCCAGTTCAACCAATCCCGCCTCCCAGCAACAGAAAACCAATACCCCCGGTACCCCCTCACCCTTTGCGCCGCAATCCCCATCCGCAACGGGCGGATCGTCACCTTCCAGACCTTCAACGACCGGTGGCGCTTCCCCGTTTTCACAACAACCCTCAACCGCACCCCAAACTGGCAGCAGCGCGCCCAGTTCGCCGTTCGATGACTGACATCTCGATTCTGGCAGGACAAACGTACTACTTCTTCCACTTATAAAATGGTACATTTGCACTACAAAAGCAGCAGACGCTGCTACCATACCTTAAACGGCGCAGCAACAAAATATCTTATTCTTGATCGAGTAATAAATTTGCATCGCGCATCATGCGCTTAATTTATTGATCTTAAAAGGACGATTACACATTAAAAAGACGCGAGCTTGACATAAAATCTCCCCTTCGAGAAACTCATGCCGGGAATATAATATCAATTTTTCTAATGTTACCTTTCTGAGAAAAACTTGTATAATCTTCAATCATTACCTACATATAATATAAATACGCACTACAGCGCTATTGTTTCTAATTTCCCAAAGTAGTTTAGAAATCAGGCTGCAAGACTGGAAAAGCCTGCTAACCAAACAAACGTAATTCCGCAAAAAATTGCAAGATCCATGCGGAGATATTCGAGTTTAATTAAGCAGTAGAAATGCATCTCAAACATAGATAGAGGAGATAGTTAGCTTATGGACCGTCGCACTTTCTTATTACAAGGTGGAGCAGTTGTATCTTCAGCAGCAGCAACACTGGCTTTCCCAAACATTGTAAGCGCAGGACTTGACTGGCTGAACAGCACTCGAAATGGAATTGATATTTACCGGGATTATGTCAGAGAACCGACAATATTTTTCGATCCAAGCTCAACGGCAACAAAATCCCTTGGCACATTTGAGTTTCCCTACAAAACACAATCCGAGATTGAAAACGTCGTGCGCGGAAACATGTCGGGCGAAGTACTCGGATTCAAACGTGGCACCAAGCTCAGAGTGACCGGAAATCTGGGATTGAATCTTGTCGTTCATGGCGTTGCAACCAATCCATTTTTGATGTGCCCTTACGGCGATGCGGAAGAACTTCCGGTCATTACAAGTGCTGCAGTGGTCAATTGGACACTCCATAATCGTAATGAAAACATCTGGAGTTATTATGTCGGCGCAAACGAGCAAGTAGTCTGGCGGCACGGAGCAAGACTGCCTAAAGCTGAATTCAGCACTACCGGACAAGGCGCTCTAATGCTTCTTCCTGGCTGGTCAGCATTCAACAACGGAACCATGTATATAAGATTGGATTCCGGCGAATCTGCAAACGATGGCTTCACCGAAGTTACTGTGTCTAGATACACGTTTTTACTTAACCCCGATCACACCGTGTCTGAGACCGGCAATCTGGTCGTGTGTGGATTGGATATCCAGAGCGCGCGCAACAATGCGTTCTTGTGCGTAGCGCGAACCCCGGGGGTTATCTCAGATATTCATAATATTCATATTGTTGGATGCAACTTCTCAGGCGCTGGTGTTGATAATATGGAAAATCTCGGACGCGGCGGCATGGTCGTCTACGGTGTGTCTGATGCGATAAGGGTTAAGGAATTGTATGTCGCCGGTTGCTATTCCGAGAATAACCTGAATAATGCATACGAAATAGCCGGCACCAGCGGGGCGCTGATTGAAAAAAATATGTCTTATAACTGTTCGGGACATTCAGTCATTGAGCTATGGAAGAGCACTGACAATTGCACGGTCCGTTATAACTGGGGCGATTTGTCGGGAGTCAACGGAACTCAAAATCACAAAGCAGGCGGAGGAATCTGGCTCAATAATTTCAATTTTAACGACAGAGGGGACCCGACCAATACATTGAATACTGATTGCAAGTTTGTATTCAACCTGGCAACGCGTTTCAAGTGGTATGGCATTTGGCTCAACGGCGGCTCAGGGCACCTCATACAGCATAATACCTTCTTCGCGGATATGGATGCCACCGCGCCGGATCCCGCTGACAGTTCCAATCAACCCCTTGGCTGGAGAACAACTGGCAATGCGGCGGCAGGTTTTGCGAATATCTCCAATAACCTGTTTTATTGGAAAGCGCCGGAAATCAATAAAAGAAGAATTACCATGCTGGCAATGATGGGTGGAAAACTGGGTAATGAAAACTCTATTCCCACCGGCGATAGTAATATTTATTTTTACGACGCCGAGGGAAGCCGGGAGTCCAATTTCATGTATAACAACAATCGGGGGCAATCTAATTTCTTGATCTACAAAAATGAATTGGCACCTTACGCGCTTGATCAAAACAGTATCTGCTCAAGCCGCATCATAGGAGGAACACTAACCGGATCTGCTCTCGGTTTTATCTCACCGACTATCATGCCGGTTGCTGGCGATCACCGTTATGAACCAGCCAACGCTTTTACACCGTTTGCGGCAGCGGCACTGGGGTTAAAAACGTTAACGGATATTGGCACCGCTTATTACGATGGCAGTCCCTATGTTAGCAGCAACGCAACGATTGGCGCTTTCAGGGGCAGATCTAAAACTGCTGGTCAATAGTTAATTGGAGAGCCAGCCAATTCGCCACTAAAAGAAATTTTTAGTTCGATAAAAGAATAGTGGAGGGATTTCTTGAAGCGAATTGATCATCAAGCACACCATTCGGAAACTAACATAGCGCCAACGATTATCAGGATAGATGTACTGCTTTCCCTATTCAAAAGCGGGACATTTGCACTGCAGATTTAAGTTGCGATTGACTATTTTTTAAACAAGACTATTAAGTTACCATTCCTAAAGCAATTTTTAGGCTGCTCGGATGAATAAAGTTGTCGCTGTCATCATATTTATTTTCGATCAATGCCCTAACGTCATTGCTGAGGGGTTGACAGGTCAATGTCTACCCGTGTATTCATCTTAAATACGCATCAATTTTTTGATAAATTTCAGGTCCCTTGTCAGAGGTTTTTTGAAACGCAGTTGGATTCATAATTTTTTTGGAGATAGAAGAAATGAAATTACGTTACCTCGTTACCATTGCTGCGTCAGCAGCGATTTTCTCAAGTACCGCGTTAGCAGGTACTGCAACCATCCACCTGAACGGCGGAAACTATATCCAATCTGGATCGGTGACCAACACATCGGCGCCGGGCGTTGACATCGTGAAAGTGGTATACGATCTCGGTACCCAAGCAGACGGCATTGCTATTTGGGAAATCTTCGGCAGCACCGGTATCCACTCGAACTTCCTGACCGGTAGCCATTACTCGACCGAAACCTGGGACGGATTGAGCGTCCTTAGCGGCAATACTTTCAATTTCAGCGGACTGGATATCGACTTGATCACAACCGTAGCACCACCGGTTGTTGACAGCGGCACTATTCCTGTACCAGGAGGCCCAAGTTTAGCGAATGCAAGCGTTAGCGTGTATTTCAGCGACGGTTCGTTCGGCACAGCAGAGTTACTGGAACAAGATTGGAATGTGAGCCAAGACCTCGCCATCGCCGCTGTTCCGGAACCTGAAACCTATGCCATGTTACTGGCCGGTTTGGGATTGCTGGGTTTTGCTGCTCGCCGCAGACAACAGATCGCATAATATAATTTGAATCGACCTCAAAAAAGGGCACTCGTATCCGGGTGCTCTTTTTTTATGTTTCTAATTTTATCGATTAGAACACTCTCGAGATGCTTCTTATTTGTTGCTATACGATCACAAATAGAATTAATGAAGTATCACGATTCCAGATAAAAAGTAGTACACTTGTCCCGGTAAAAAGAGTTGCATTTGACTATTTCCCTTGAGGAACTTTTACTCTATTTTACTAATGCAATAAATAAAAAGAAGGAAGATATTATTTCCTCATTTACAAACTGTCCAAAATTTCGTGCAGTTTTATTCATAAACAAAAACGGAGATTAATTATTATGAAATCAAAAATTCTGATGTCTTTATTGGCATTATCATTTGCCGGATTTACCGGCGCCGCAAGCGCAACGACCATCTATTTTAATGACACCGAGTGCCCTACTTGCTCAAGCGGATCGAATGTTGTCGGCAATGAATGGAATTCTTTTGGCATATCGGTAAGCAATGCTTATTGGTACATCGACGGTCGCGATACCTTCGATACCATGGGTTTATCGGTATCTCCTACTCCAGGGATCATCACCTTGTCATCCGTCTCTAACGGCGCAACTATCGATTACTGGGTAATCGGCGGACATCGCAGTGTTTATGAAGCGTTTGACTCCGCTCACGTTTCGCTGGGAAGCCTCGCTGTTGATGCAAGCTCCGGCGATGTATTAGGTACACACTCTTTCTTGGGTGCCGTTGCGTCAATTGAATGGACAGGCGATACCGGATACTCGCAAATCTCTACGCTGACCATTTCTGCAGTTCCGGAACCTGAAACCTATGCCATGTTACTGGCCGGTTTGGGATTGCTGGGTTTCGCTGCTCGCCGCAGACAACAAAACGTTTAATCGGAATCAACTTCAAAAAAAAAGCACCCATTTCCGGGTGCTTTTTTTATTATCTCTACAGCTTATCGCTACCGGATTTCATTCAGTTCCTGCATTGCAATACGCCGTCACCTGAATCTCAATCTTCATGCGCGGGTCCGATAATCCGGCTGTCAGCATCATCGCCGACGGTCTAACATCGCCCAGATATTTTCGCATTACCGGCCAGCATTTTTCGAAATCCCCGGTTTCGGGAAATACGTAAGTAACCCGCACCACATCTTTCATGCTCGATCCGGCTTGCTGCAACGCCATTTCAATATTTTTGAAGCATTGTTCCGCTTGCTCCAATAAATCATCGGAAATGGTCATTTTGCTGTAATCGAAGCCGGTCGTGCCGGATACCAATACCCAATTATCCACGACCACCGCGCGCGAATAACCGATTTCCTTTTCGAAGGTCGAACCTGAACTGATGAGTTTTCGTGCCATACTGTATTTTCCTTATTCGGGTTAAAAATTATTGGTCAAGATACTACTATAATGCGAAGCACAGAAGTGATAAAAAGCATGTTTTCCCAGCCATACGGCCAAACCCGGCAATCGCAATGACCTTTACTTTTTATTGGCATGACTATGAAACGTTCGGCGCTGATCCCAGGCGCGACCGGCCGTCGCAATTTGCCGGCGTGCGCACCGATGAAGCGCTGAACGAGATCGGCGAGCCGCTGGTAATTTATTGCAAACCGCCGCGCGATTATCTGCCACACCCGGAAGCATGCCTGCTCACCGGTATCACCCCGCAGCTCGCCGATGCGCAAGGATTGCCGGAACCCGAGTTTATCGCACGCATTCATGCCGCGCTTTCCCAGCCCGGCACCTGCGGCGTTGGTTACAATTCGCTGCGCTTCGACGATGAAGTCACGCGCTTCACACTCTACCGCAATTTCTTCGATCCGTATGCGCGCGAGTGGCAGCAAGGCAATTCACGCTGGGACATCATCGATCTGGTGCGCATGACATATGCATTGCGTCCCGCCGGGATCATCTGGCCGCAACATGAAGACGGGCAACCGAGTTTCAAACTGGAAGATCTGGTCGCCGCCAACGGTATTGTTCATGAATCCGCGCATGATGCCCTGTCCGACGTACGCGCCACCATCGCCTTGGCGCGCTTGCTGCGCACGCAACAGCCGCGCTTATACGATTGGTTACTGCAACTTCGCGACAAGCGCAAGGCGGCGGCGCAACTTGATCTCACCACACGTAATCCGGTGTTGCACACCACGCGCATGTATCCAGCCAAAGTTGGCTGTACATCGCTGGTCATGCCGCTCATCGCCGAACCGGGCAACAACAACAGCGTGCTGGTTTACGACCTGCGCCACGATCCGGATATGTTTTTGCCGTTGAGCACGGAGGAACTGACGCAATTGCTATTTACCCGCAGCGATGAATTGCCGGAAGGCATGCAGCGGCTGCCGGTCAAATCAGTAAAAATCAACAAATGCCCGGCACTGGCGCCGCGCAATACGCTCGATGATGAGGCCGCCGAGCGCATCGCCTTGGATAAGGACCGGTGCTACCGCCACTGGCAAACACTGTGCAATCACCCCGGTTTCTTTCAACGCGTTGCCGCGGCCTATACCAGCCAATCTTTCGAACCGTGCGGCGATGTCGACGTGGCGTTATACGACGGTTTTTTTGACAATGCCGATGCCTATCTGCTTACGCAGATACGCCACGCCACGCCGCAGCAACTGGCCAGCATGCGTTTCGATTTTCACGACCGGCGATTGCCTGAACTGTTATTTCGCTACCGCGCGCGTAACTGGCCGGAAACTTTGACGCCGGAAGAAAGTGAACGATGGGAACGCTTCCGCTTGCAGCAGTTGATGCAAGCAAACAATGATGGAAATCTGATGACGAATGCATACATCACGCAAATTACGCAATTGCGTGACCGCTATAAAACCGATGAGAATGCAATAACAATCCTCAATGAATTGGAAACTTGGAGCAAAAACCTGCTAAACGCATGAGTTTCTTCTATTGACAGGTATTCCGTTATCAGCAAAACCGTTAATCCAGATAGCCATAACAAAACGCATGCCATCCATGATCATGATAAAATTCTGTTTTTTAGATCCAAACTGGCTTTTGCCTGGCTGTACCCGCTTTCCATCATGAAAAACAATTACCTTGAAAGAATTTTGACCGCGCAGGTTTACGATGTCGCGATCGAGAGTCCGCTGGAACTCGTCGCCAATTTGTCCGGGCGCATCCACAATCAGGTATTGTTGAAACGGGAAGACTTGCAGCAGGTGTTTTCATTCAAGTTGCGCGGTGCGTATAACAAGATGATCAAGTTACCGCCTGCCGTGCGCAATCGCGGCATCATCGCCGCGTCGGCGGGTAACCACGCGCAAGGCGTGGCGTTGGCCGCGAAAAAACTGGATTGCTCCGCCACCATTGTGATGCCGGTAACTACCCCGCAAATCAAGGTGCAGGCGGTCATGGGACATGGCGCTACGGTTGCGTTGCACGGCGATTCGTATAACGATGCCTACGAGCATGCGATTCAACTGGCCAAGGAAGAACAAGTGACGTTCGTGCATCCGTACGATGATCCGGACGTCATCGCCGGGCAAGGAACCATCGGCATGGAAATTTTGCGGCAGCATACCGGCCCGATTCATGCGATCTTCGTGCCGATCGGCGGCGGCGGATTGATTGCCGGAATTGCGGCGTATGTCAAGCGGTTGTATCCGAAAATCAAAATTATCGGCGTTGAGCCGGTCGATGCCGACGCCATGTACCGCTCGCTGCAAAGCGGCCGCCGTATCAAACTGGCGCAAGTCGGTTTGTTCGCCGACGGTGTGGCAGTGCGGCATGTCGGCAAGGAAACGTTCCGCTTGTGCCGCGAATTGGTCGACGAGGTAATGCTGGTCGATACCGACGCGATTTGCGCGGCGATCAAGGATGTGTTCGAAGACACCCGCACCATTCTGGAACCGTCCGGCGCGCTGTCGATCGCCGGTATTAAAGCCTACGTCGCGCGTGAAAAAATTCAACATAAAACTCTGGTGGGAATCGCTTCCGGCGCCAACATGAATTTCGACCGGCTGCGCCATATATCCGAACGCGCCGAAATCGGCGAGCAACGCGAAGCAGTGATCTCCGTGACCATTCCGGAGCAACCCGGCAGTTTCAAGAAATTCTGCAATCTGCTCGGCGCCAAAAGCATCACCGAATTCAATTACCGCTATTCCGATCCGAAAGTGGCGCATGTCTTTGTCGGCGTATCGGTGCGCAATCAGGAAGAAACACAGCAATTAATCAAGGAACTCAAACACAGCGGCTTGGCCACCGAGGACATGAGCAACAACGAAATGGCCAAATTGCATGTGCGCCACTTGGTCGGCGGACGGACGCACGCGGTCAAAAATGAAATTGTTTACCGTTTTGAATTTCCCGACCGCCCCGGCGCGTTGATGAATTTCCTCAACAACATGAGCCACAACTGGAACATCAGCCTGTTCCACTACCGCAACCACGGCGCCGATTATGGTCGCGTCCTGATCGGTATTCAGGTTCCTCCGGAAGAGAAAAACGACTTCAAAGCCTTTCTCAACCAGTTGGGCTACCGCTACTGGGATGAAACCAAGAATCCCGCGTACAAATTGTTTCTTGGGTAACGACATCCCGCCAAACTGTAATTGATACATCGCCAACGGAACCGCCATTTCGGCGGTTTTATCATCCGAAATCATCCAGTGCCTCAAGATACCCGTGACAATTTGCCGCATTGACGCTCCTTGTAAACCCGCACAATAATTGATACAAGATCGAACCGGCACAACTTGCACCAGCGCTACAAATTGCCGGTAACGTAGCGAACAATGGTTCCAGTTTGTCTGGGTGTTGAATCGTTCCCAACTTACTTTTCTTTGAGTTATTACCCTTGGCACTTAATGGAAGTTTAGGACTTTACTTCCGGATCATTCAGGAAGGATTCGCGGTACGTAGCCATTACGACCTGCTCAAATGGCTGCAGGGCGATGTCCAGTGCTTTTTACCGCATCACATCATGCTGGCTCTTTGGATCGGTCCGAATGCAAATCAAGCCGAGTACGATGTGATCTCTGTCTTACCCGGAATCAGAACCGGTTTTCTGACAGCAGAAACGCTTTTATCGCTGCAACGCGAGCTTTACGGCTTATGGCTCACTTCCGGCGGCGCACCCACCCGGCAGCAGTTGGACAGATCGCAAACCAGCGCTCAGAGTGAGCGACTACCGCCGACTGTCTGCAAAATTTTTCAAGGCATGCGATCATTGTTGATACATGGTTTCAGGGATAAGCGCACGAATCAAGACTGCCTCTATCTAATGTTCCATTCGCAGCGTTATTTCGATGATGCCGAGTTGATCTTTCTGGAAGAATTTTTGCCGTATCTTGACAACGCCTTGCGCCGGGTCATGCCGATGTTGCATGCGCAGGACTTATCGTTGACTCGCTTTGAATCACCGCACAACTGCAATCCATCCGGACTGAGCAAACGTGAAGCTGAAATTCTCGATTGGGTGAGATTCGGAAAAACCAACTCTGAAATCGCTGACATTCTCGGAATCAGTATCTCCACCGTGAAAAATCACTTGCAAAACATCTTTAAAAAACTCGATGTGTTTAACCGCATGCAAGCAATCGCAAAAATCGGACAGATGACAGCAATCAAAGATCAAACCCGACTTCGCTCCCAGTTACTGCTAGAAGGAACATCAGGTCAATCAACTAATCCCTATCGCACAGTATCCAAAACAATGCCGCTCATTCTGAATGAGACTTAAAACCATACATCTTGAAAACTTTCACACCAGAAAATCCGGTACAACGCCCGGTAATTCTTTGAATCCAAAACACAGTTCTTCGCTTCATTCCAAGGTTTGAGCGGATATTTTATGTAAGCCGCACGTCGCTTTGTGTTGTATTGCTTTGCACCGAACCGTCGCAGATCATCATTCAAAAATACCTAATATCAAGGGATTATCCAAAATCACTCAATCGTCAATAGTCACATCGGACTATTGTCCGGTTCCGGGCGCCTCGCGCATGCTATGCCGCGAGTGGATCTGCCATTCTGATTTTCTGTCAAGAAAAAAGATTTAATTCCAATCAACAACAAACAAAGGGAAATAACAATGAAACAATTGATTAAGAACGTATTGACGGTATTGATCCTGGGAACGGGGATCGCCTCGGCACCCGCCATGGCCCACTTCTTCCCGAAGATTCTAGGCACATTTGATGGAACATCGGGTGCAACGGCAACGCTCACGGCCAGTGTCCGGGGTAATTACGGCTGGATCGACGGTACCGATGGCGATTGGGGCGATACGCATAGAGTGGTCGCTTATCAATTCACATTGACCAATGCCGCAGAAGTTCAGCTTTCATTCCAGCAAGCAGTCGCCTTTGGCGGGCGCAATGGACTGACCCCCGGATTTTCGCTCCACGGGGGCCATGTGCACGATCCGTTCACGACCCCTGGCGGTCCGGATCACGACTTCTCGGATAGTTCTACCACGCTGCGTAACATCGATAGCGGCGGCGCCTTCACTGAGGGTTCATTTAGAGCATTGACCGACTGGCGGGTCACTAACGAAGCGCCGCTTCATGAACTCTCACCGAGCTTTTTCACCTACATCGGCCATGCTTACGATGGCGTTCAGGACTATGGCACAGGGGTCATTCCCGGGGGGATAACTTGCTGGACAATAGGGTCACGCAAAGTTTTCATCTAGCAGCGGGCGATTACACCGCTTTCGTCGGTGGAAGTAATTATGCCAATCAACTCGTAGCCCTAAGGGACTATGGGGTCAGCGGCACCATCACGGTCATTTCTGCGGTTCCCGAACCGGAAACCTACGCCATGCTGCTTGCAGGCTTGGGTTTGGTTGGCGCGATGACTCGCCGGAGAAAAATGGCTAACGCGGTTAACGGTTAAACCACTCCCGCTTTTTCCTTTTCACTTAACGTAAAAACAGATGACACCATCCGCTCTAATTTTATACAGAGAACGATATGAAATCTAAGACTATTCAATATTTAAACGTGAAGCTGGCCGGTTTAGCGGCAGTGGGTATCCTATTTCTGGCTGCCAGCCAGGCCAACGCGACCAGTTATGCCTTCCATGATCTCGGCACCGCAGGCGGATCTTGGTCATTTGCTCTGGCTATCAATAATGCCGGACAAATCACTGGCGGCAACAGCCGCGGAACCCCGACCCGGGACGATGGGGAAATCCTGACGATCTGGCATGGCACCACCATGACAACCAACACCACCTATGGCATGGACAGCCGCGGCTGGAGTATCAACGCTTCGGGAGAGATTGCCGGTGCTTTTGCTGACCGGGGTTTCTGGTTTTTTGCTTCGACCTGGGATGCCAGTGGCGTCCGGACCGATCTGGAAGATTTAGCAGGGCGTAAAGATGACTTCTGGAGCGTGGGGCAAAGCATCAACGATCTCGGGCAAATCGTCGGCGCCGCGGTGGCCGCTGGTGCGAACTCCTACAAGCCATTGCTCTGGGATAACAGTACGACACCTACGGTACTGGACACGCTCGGTGGACAAACCGGTGAAGCCCTTGGGATCAACAATGCCGGATTCGCCGTGGGAAATAGCTTCACCAGCGGTGATACCGAAAGCCATGCAACGCTCTGGGACATCAACAGCGGCACAGTCACCGATCTGGGCACATTGGGCGGCATCGACAGCAATGCATTGGCGATCAACCAAGCCGGGCAAATTGCCGGCTGGAGTTATCTCCCAGGCGATCTCGAACAGCATGCGACATTCTGGGATGGTTCCACGATGATTGACTTGGGCACTTTGGGTGGCACCAACAGCCAAGCGCTGGCGCTTAACATCTCGGGGCACGTTGTCGGCTGGAGTGAATTGGCCGATGGTTCTCAGCATGCAACACTGTGGGACGGTACGACGCTGATCGACTTAAACAGCTTTCTCGATCCAGCATTGGTCAGCGCCGGTTGGGTGTTGAAAGAAGCGGCCGGTATTAACGATCATGGCGCGATTGTGGGCACCGTCATCAATCCACTCTTGGGAATCAACGACGGCCACGCTTTCTTGCTATCCCCGGTACCGGAACCGGAAACCTACGCCATGTTGTTGGCCGGATTACTGTTATTAGGCACTATGTATCGACGCAAACTGACCTGACAAAATTGCTGTTAATCTTCCTGAACTGTGGAGCGGATAGTTATCCGTTCCACAGTTCAAAACAACGTTCCATCCATCGTCACTGTTTCTCCTCATCGGGATTGAGCCAAGCCACACACCCTGATCCAAAAAGACCTTGTTTTACCGGTCTTATCCTGTCTTTAATCATCCCTTCCAACAGTTAAGCTATCGTCGTACCCGGTAAAAACGGGCGTCGAATGTCATTGATTAGCAATCTGAATTAAGCAAGACAAGCGGTACACTGGAGGAAGCGATGGAAAGCAATTTTTCTAAATTTGGGCTCACAACCGGATTGGTGGCGATCAGCAAAAAACTACCTGCGATTACCATCCCTACGAAAAAATACATTCCAAAGCAGCTTTTGCCGCTCAATCATTATTGGATGCTGGGCGGCTCTGTGATTATTCTGACTTTACTGTTGATCGTCACGCTTATTATCGGCTTGCAGCAAGCCCGACATTCCGGTGCCCAACCCGAGCTCGTTTCGCAACTAAAAGTTCAGCATTTACAACTGGTCAAAACCGCGCAGCAGGTGCTGACAGGCAACGACTCCGCTTTTTCGCAACTGCAAGACCAGCAGCAGCAATTCAATCAGGTTGTCAACTTGCTGATCGCAGGCGGCGTATCCCGGAACGGCAATGTGATTGCCGCTGCAGACGATCCATTATCGCCGGGTTTAGATGCATTTCTGAAAAACTGGCAACAGGATGATCAAAGAATACAAGCGATCCTGAACCGGAAAGAATCGCTGCTGAAACTCCATCACAGCACCAAAGCAATACAAATCACCAACAGCCAGTTACGCCGGCGTACTGAAGAAATCATCAGCCGCTTGTTGCAAATCGGCAATATGCCGCAAGAAATCCGGGCGATCGAAGCCATCCGGATGCATGCGCGTGACGTCGCCAGGAATGTGAAAGCGATGCTGCCGGTCGAATTGACAGTGACGGAACTGTCGACGCAATTGAACCGGGATCAAGCGCAGATTTCAGCGCTCATGCAAGTGTTAAGCCTGGGCGCTAACGGCTTAGGCGCTGCTTCCAGCAAAGATGAAGCGATCCAGGATCTGTTGTCGCATTTGTATGCATCGCTGCGTAAATTTGACGATCATTTGCGTATCATCCAGCAAGAAATCCCGGCAGCGGTATCGATTCAGTCTGCAATCGGCGAAATTTCCAGCCATAGCGATAGCATGCTGGACACGACAACCGCGCTGGAAAACGATATACGCGCGCAAGTGACGCGCTCGGCGTCACTGTTCAACTGGCTGATGCTGCTCTTGGCCGCATGCATCGGTCTGGCATTGATCTTTTTTATCCGCGCCATGCGCCGCAATGCGCAGCACCAAGATCTCTCGAGCAGAAATGAAGTGGCGAAAACACAAAAAGCCATGGTAAAACTGCTCGACGATATGAAAAAAATCGCAGACGGCGATCTGACCGTCCGCACCGATATCACCAACCCGACAACCGGCGCTATCGCGGATGCCATCAATTGCACGATTGAAGAACTGCACACGCTGGTGGAACAAGTCAACCAGGCCAGCAGGCTGGTGGTGAAATCATCCGGCCAGGCGCAGCAGGTTTCTTCAGGGCTATTGGCGGCAGCACAGCAACAAACGGCTAAAATCGAGCAAACCACCATCGCGGTTTTAGGCATGACCGACTCAATCGGCGAGATCTCGGACATGGCGACGGAATCCGCCAAAGTCGCCAAACAGTCTTTGGCTGCCGCGGAAAAGGGAACTTTGGCCGTGCGCGAATCGATCGCCGGCATGAATGAAATCCGCAGTTATATTCAGGATACCTCCAAACGTATCAAACGCTTAGGCGAAAGTTCGCAGGAGATTGGCGAAATCGTTGCACTAATCACCGATATCACTGATCAGACCAATGTGCTGGCATTGAACGCCGCGTTGCAGGCAACCGCTGCGGGTGAAGCCGGGCAAGGATTCACCGTCATCGCGCAAGAAGTCCAGCGCCTGGCCGAACGATCCGCGGAAGCCAGCAAGCAAATCAGCGAACTGATCGCCACGATTCAGGGCGATACTCAAGATGCCATTACCGCGATGGAGAGAAGTACGCTGGGCGTGGCCAAAGGCACAAAACGTTCCGACGCTGCCGGCCGTGCTCTGGAAGAAATCGAGAAGGTCTCAACGCAACTCGCGCAACTCGTGACCAGCATTTTTGAGGTCACCAGCACGCAAACACGGGCTGCGCACAAGGTGGTTGCCAACATGGAAGAAATTCTTCATATTACCCGGCAAAACACCGAAGGAACCTTGAAAACCACCGGATCCATCAAGCAAATAACCGGCTTCGCATCCGAGCTGAAAGCGTCGGTCTCCAACTTTAAGGTGTGATGCTATTGTGATCTCAACAAGAATTGACGGTACTGAATAATGAGTGCTCAACCGAAACTGAATATTGCTTCAATCATCGGCATCAAGGATGGGATCTATCAAGTCTTCGCTTTGATGGATCAGAATCTGGACGTGTATAGCAAACATCCCGAGAACGATAAATTCATCAAGGATTGCCGCAACTATATCCATCAGTTGGACGGGTTACTGGAAATGCTGAATTTAACAAGCACCGCCGTCGTCACCGAGAAAATGGAACAACTGGTCGATGCGCTTATTTTCAAGAAAATCGAACCCAGTCCGGCAATTTTCGATGCGTTGAAACAAGCCACCAAGGCATTGTTATTCTATCTGAACGAGCTGATCGACGGCGCCGAAGAAAATGCCTTGCGGCTGTTCCCGGTCTACCGTGAATTAATGCAGGTTTACGGTTATCAAAATGCGCCCGGAAGCGATTTATTTTTTCCAAGACTGACCGGAAATCCGGCTTTAAAGCCCGAAGCAGCGCAGTTAGACGCTACGGCCGCCAGGGCTCTGGCTAAAAAATTGGCGGCTGATTTTCAGGCAGGTTTGCTGAAATGGCTGCGCGGCCCCTCCAATCAAAACGGTTTGCAGCAAATGATTGCCGCCGTTGGTGCCATCGAAGAATTTCCGGGAACAGCTGAGCAGCGTTCATTTTGGTGGGTTGCCGGCGGTTTTCTGGAAAGTTTGATGCCGCTCGAAGCCAGCCGGATCGATTTGCCGGTGCGCCGCTTGTGCGGCAAAATCGAACAGACGATCCGCCACTTGGCGGCGGACACGGTTAGCGATACTCCCGTGTTGTTGCGTGAATTGTTGTATTTCATCTCCCAAAGCGAATCGGCCGGACAACGCGCCAGCGACATCAAGCAATGCTATACCTGGCCCGGCCAAAATGGCGATGGCGCGCGGACTTTTGAAGAAACGGAAACTTTAAATCCGATTCTCGAAAGGCTGCGCAGCACGCTGATGCAAACCAACGATATCTGGCGTGAATTCTGCGCCGGACAAGAAAGCAGCTTACCGCCGCTGCTGGAATATATCGACTGGCTGGGGCACCAAGCCAAGCAAACAAACTGCGCGCCATTGGTCAAATTGATCGACGCCATCGGCAATACCGTCGCTTATCTGCACGCGCAACCGCAGGATATGAACGAAGAATTGGCGATGGAAATGGCCACCGCGCTGCTGCTGATCGAGAGCATCATCGACGATTTCGACAAATTGTCGCCCGACTTGCCGCGTCAGGTAGACGTGCTGACGTCACGTCTGATCGGAATCACCGCCGGCGATATCGGCATCCACGAGTTACCTGCGGCGCCGACATTCAATACGATCGCCAGCAAAACTCAGGAAACCGATATTCAAACCCAGGTCGCGCAAGAAATTCTGGCGAATCTGAATCAAATCGAAAGCATTCTGGACAAATTCTTTTTCGAACCGTCCAAACGCTCGGAATTGTCCTTGCTGCCCGAGTTCTTCAAGCAGATATCCGGCGCGCTGATCATGCTCAATCTGGAACGCGCCAATACCTTATTGAACCACTGCCAGAGTTTGGTCAATAAGTTGCTTAGCCCGCAGTATCAAATCATCGAAGCCGAGCAAATCTTGCTGGTCGATGGTTTAAGCAGTCTCAGCTTTTTTATCGAAGCGAGCAAAAGCGGTCAACCCGACAGCGATCAAATCATCGAGGAAGCGCTGGCATTATTCCGCATCAAACCGGTGCTGACCGGTTCAATGCCACCCGCGAAAACCATGGCGGACGCACCCGTCAATATCGCGGAAACGCAACCGGCAACAGTTCAGCCGCCAGAAACGCGGCGTGATCCGGAGTTACTCGAAATTTTCCTCGAAGAAGCGGAGGAAGTGCTGGCTGAAATCGCCGATGCGCTGCAACAGTGCCGTGTCAACGCAACCGATGCCGATGCATTGCGCAATTTGCGGCGCGGATTTCATACGCTCAAAGGCAGTGGCCGCATGGTTCAGCTCGAAGCAATGAGCGACGCCGCCTGGAAAGTGGAACAAGTATTGAATGACTGGCTGCATGCAAGAAAACCGGCTTCTCAGCGATTCATTGATTTCATCGGCGATGCGCATCAGTCCTATTCCGGCTGGTGCCGTGACCTGCGCCAGCAGAGTACCGCCGAGGTTAATGCCGGCGCGTTATTGCTCGAAGCGCAAGCTCTGTTAGCTGAGTTGACAACACCGCAGCCATCGCAGACGGAAACCCGAACGCCGTTTTCCCGCGCCGCAACCGCTCAAACTTACGTTATAGACGCGATTGAGGCTCATCCGGAAACGGCGCAAGCATCGGCATCGCTGGTTCCGGCCGCTGTCGAAACACCGCCGCCGGCTGTCGATTCGCTCAATCCGGAATTGATTCAAACATTCTTTGAAGAAACGCATGAGCTGATTCCTCAAATTGGCGGCAAGCTGCGCGCTTGGCGCATGTTACCGCAAGACGAGGATATCCACCGAGCCATGCTGCGATTGTTGCATACCCTGAAAGGCAGCGCTCGCATGGCTGGCGCTCTGCATCTTGGTGAATTGCTCCACGCCATGGAAAGCCATGTCGAATCGGCTTTCCGCGAACGCGATATTGCGGATGCCGCGTTAGATCAGTTAGAAAACGAATTTGACGCGATCTGCGATCTGATCGAACAACTCCAGAGCCGCGGCACGAATGCCATGGCCGCCGCTCAGCAACTGGCGCCGGTAGTGATTTCCGGACCCGTGCAACCGCCTGCCGGGAAAACCGAGGCGTTTCATGCCAAAACCATCGTGCGCATCAATTCCGGACTCATTGACCGGCTGGTTAATGACTCCGGCGAAGCCAGCATTTTGCGCTCAAAAATCGAAGCGCAATTGAACAACTTCAAACAATCACTGCAAGATCTGGCTGAAAGCACCCACCGGTTGCACGACCAATTGCGCGAAGTCGAGATTCAGGCGGAAACACAGATGCAAACGCATCTTGCGCAACAGCAGGACAGCGAACCATCTTCGTTTGATCCGCTCGAATTCGATCGTTTCACCCGTTTCCAGGAATTGACGCGAATGATGGCTGAAAGCGTCGATGACATTATTACCGCGCAAAAAAGCTTGCGGACCAACCATACCATCGCCGAAGAAGCGGTCGCGCAACAAGCGGCGGTCAATCGTCAGTTACAGCAATCGCTGTTGCAGATCCGCACGATCCCGTTCAGTAATTACGCCGAACGGTACTATCGGATCGCCCGGCAAGCCGCGGATGACATGGATAAGAAAGCGCAATTGGATATCCAAGGCCTGGATGTGGAGATTGACCGCAATATCCTGGAGAAAATCAACCCGCCGCTGGAACACATGCTGCGCAACGCCATCGCGCACGGCATCGAAACCCCGGCGGAGCGGATACAAGCCGGAAAACCGGAAGCCGGACAGGTGTCGATTCAACTGCATCAGGAAAGCAACGAAGTCGTCATCACCGTCAGCGATGATGGCCGCGGCCTTGATTTACCGCGTATCCGCGCCGAAGCGCAACGGCTTGGGTTAATTCAACCCGATGAAGCCCTCGATGAAGACAAAATCATCTCGCTGATTTTTAAACAGGGACTTTCAACCACCGATACGATCAGCGATATTGCCGGCCGCGGCATCGGTCTGGACGTTGTCAAAAATGAGATTTCGCTGCTCGGCGGACGGATCAGCGTCAATTCCTCTCCCGGTCAAGGCACAACTTTCACCATCCACTTACCGCTGTCGTTGTCAGTCACGCAAACCTTTATGGTCAGAAGCGGTAAACAAAACTATGCCATTCCGGCCTTCATCGTCGAGCATTATCGCGAATTCGATCCGGAAACTTTGAACAGACTCTATCAGAGTCATTCGATCGAATTCAATGGCAAGAAATACCAGTTCGCGCACCTGGCGCATCTGCTGGGCGAACCCAGCGCCAGTCCTGCCGTCAGTCAATCCGGCCCGGTATTGTTTCTGCATAGCGGCACGCAACACCTGGCGATCCAAGTCGATGAACTGGCCGGCGATTGCGAAATTGTCGCCAAGAGCATCGGCGATCAGCTTGCGCAAGCGCCCGGCGTCGAAGGCGCCACCATTACCGCGGACGGTGAAGTCATTCTGGTGCTGAACCCGGTGAAGCTGATGCAACGAAACGATGTGCAGCAAGTTTTCAGCACGCCGATTCCGGAATTCTCAGCCGTTGCGCATAAGAATCCGGTCAAAACACCCACGGTGCTGGTTGTAGACGACTCCCTGACAGTCCGGAAAGTAACCTGCCGTTTGCTGGAACGCGAAGGCTGCGATGTCTTGATCGCCAAGAATGGCACGGAAGCTGTCAGCATCCTGAAAGAAAGCATCCCGGATGTCATGCTGATCGATCTGGAAATGCCTAAAATGAACGGCTTTGAACTCATCAAGAATACCCGGAATAATCCTCGAACAGCCGCCATTCCGGTCATCATCATTTCGTCGCGCACTGCGGAAAAGCATCAAAAAATCGCTAAAGACTTAGGAGTTAACGTCTTCCTCGGCAAGCCTTACAAGGAAGAGGAATTGCTCGGCCACTTAGCGGACTTTGTCTCACGATGATCTTAAGGACATCTCTAAAATTCAGAGCTGCAAACAAAACAAGGCGATCACAAAAAATATTGACGCAGCATATGATTGATAGGGCGTTCTATGCTGCATCCACCGGAAAAATTAACTCACACCGGTTTCTCAAGAACCTTTAAAATCTCCTGTCAAAATCCCAGCCATCAAAGCAACCGGAGTTTGCATGATGGTTCATAAACCGATTCATATCAACGCAAGGAATTTATTTTATGAAAAAACATTTTTTATCAATCGCATTAGCCGCGTCGTTAGGTCTATCAGGCGCGCAAACACTACTGGCAGAATCGGTTGCTGTCGATGGCAATAGCATTTTTATCATCGATAACAGCGTCGATGGTTCTCAAATAGTCGTCAGGAATCTCAACAATGGCCAGCTAAACGCCTGTTTAGCCAATGCCGGCCAAAATCTGCTCGAATTGGGCATCAATACCATCGCAACCGATATCCTGATCAAAAACGGTACTGCGGTTGTGACGACTTATAATGATGCCAGCTTGGTAACCGATGTTAAATTGGTCGATGTCACGAGCTGCCCGATCGTCAGCACCGTTGATCTCAGCGCATGCTACGCCACGGTTGAAGATGACCGGTTACTGATCCCTTGTCTCCAATACGGCGCTAATCTGATTTCCGTTATCCTGAAGCAACGCGGCAGTTCGATGAATTTCGAATTTGATTCTTATAAGCCCGGCAAAGGCCGCAGACACGACGATTAATTGTCTTAAATGCCGGCACAAACTTAACCGGCATTTTTCGTCAAACAGCAGTCTCAATGGCAGCTCGAAGCTGCCATTCCTTGACTGCCTCCTTGCCCGGCATCGCTCCACCGCAATCCGCTTGCGCCGCATCATCACTCCTGGCAGTTCCAAGAAATTCCGCTTGACAAATAAAATAATCCACAATGTCAGAGCATGATAAATGTCCTTTTTGAGCTCTCAAGCAAAAACTGGAAATATTTCTTAAGAAACTGATATTTAGCACATAATTATGATGTTAAATAATTAATCAACCTAAGAAAAACCCTTACAATTTCGCTGAGTTATCGATCAAATAAAAAGCTTATTCACAATGTTATCCACAGATTTTGTGGATAATGAAAAAAATCTTATGTGAAATAATGTGATAACTGAGTTATCACATTTTCTTGCTGACCACGAATTTATGCGTGTTCTGTTTTTGCATTTCTAGCTTATGAACGGAAATGTACCTCATACCTAGAAATCAATAAAAGAACTCGCATTATCCAAACAAGGCTGCATTAAAGATGCCTTATCCTCAATCAATGTTTGATGTTTTTCCGATAGAAATCCACTTGTTACAGGATTTTATTAATTGAAAATTCAGAAAATATAGGAAAAACAAGACTATAGAACAGGAAGATTCTTATAGACGGTGGATTACTTTACCTATATTTAGTATGCATCCTGTTAATCTGTATGAACTGCAAGACTAATCAGTTTAATAATTCCTCAAACAAATCGAAGCAGCCACACAAATTGAATCCTCATCATGGGAGAAAACAATGAATCAAAATTCTTCAAAATTTAAACATCGCATCGCTTGTTTTACTGTATTAACAACGATTCTGATATCAGCAAATGCAAGTGCTGGATGGTCAATACATGAACTAGGGACTTTGGGAGGAGGAACCAGTTATCCTGAAGATATCAACAATTCTGGACAAGTAGTCGGTTATTCTTTTTTTTCTGGTGGCACCTATGGCGAAAGACAGGCTTTCATTACCGGCCCCAATGGGATTGGAATGACTGCGCTTGGAACACTGGGAGGCCATTTTAGTACTGCCACTGGCATTAATGATTCAGGCCAGGTGACGGGGTATTCAAGCCTTAGTAACGGATTCCTGATACATTCTTTCATTACGAGCCCCAATGGCGTTGGAATGACTGATTTAGGTGCATTAAAAGGTTTTATTCATAGTTATGCTGATGTGTATGTGGAAATGAATATGGCAGCTGATATTAATGAATCGGGACAAATAATTGGATACGATGGTGAAGGGACCTATGCAGCACATAATGCAGAGATTTTTATAACAGGACCTAACGGATCTGGAATGGTTAAATTGGATGTCCCAAGACATCTCGGCACAATGGCAATCAATGATAGTGGTCAAGTAATAGGCTCTGTATATGATGATGATATTTTTACAAATGATGAATACAGTTTCATCACTGGTCCAAACGGAGTTGGAATTAACATTATTGAAGATTTAGGTGGAGTCGGCTCCCTTGTTGAAGGAATCAACAATTCCGGCCAGGTAGTAGGCAGTTCTTACCTACCCGGCAATACAGAATATCACGCCTTCGTTACCGGCCCTAACGGGGTTGGCATTACTGATTTAGGAACTTTAGGTGGAACTTGGTCAAGAGCATCCGACATCAACGAATCCGGCCAAATCATCGGAACCTCAACCATCGCCGATGGCAGCTCTCACGCTTTCTTATACAGCGATGGTGAAATGCTTGATTTGTCGATCCTTCCGGTAGTCATCAACGCAGGATGGACTAATTTAAGAGTGACTGCCATCAATGACCACGGCCAAATCGTTGGAACTGGAAAGCTAGATGGCAACTTTCAAGTCTTTTTACTTTCACCGTTTCCCGTTCCAGAACCTCAAACCTACGCCATGCTGCTGGCCGGACTTGGACTAGTGGGGTTAATGCGCAGAAGATCCCGGGCGCATTTGACTTAGAAACTCAAATTTTTAAAAGTGAGAAAGGATCATGAAGAAAAAACAAGGTTCTGCAAGTTTTGAGCAATGTTCGTTAAATTAGACATCACGTGCCATTGCATTTAATGGCTATTAACATAAAGCCAATAACATTATATTTTTATTGTGATTTAATTTTTTATAATATTTTAGCAATTACTAACAGGGAGTTATAACAAACCATGAAACCAAAGAATTTATCAATATCACTCCTAGCCGCAGTTTTCATGATGCTTAGTAGCGGTGCTCAAGCACGATGGGCGAATCTTGCGTTTCTCCAATTATATGATGGCGCTGGGCCTGCAAATACTCATCTCGCTCAATTGGATATTTACGATTTGGGCGGTGGTGAATGGTTATTCAGACTGTATGACATTAACCTAAGTATTTTCGGTTCCGCAGCGTATATTAGTTCGATGGCAGTTTTTGGCCCCGAACCAGACTCAATAGCTACGGTTCCTGGAGGCGGGGTCAATGAAGTGGATAAAAGTCCGGATAGAGGCCCATTCGGTTTTCTTAGCTTCAGTTATACGTTTGACAAGGGAAGTGATAAGTTGATGAATGGTGAAGAAATCTCATGGAATGTGTATGGAATTAGCTATCCGAATGATGACCATCTTTTCAAGTTTGCGCTTCATGTTCAAGAAACCAATTACTCACCAGATTCTGCTTGGTATATTCCATTGGTTCCGGAGCCTCAAACCTACGCCATGCTGCTGGCCGGTTTAGGTTTGCTGGGATTTATGGTTCAGCGACGAAAAAAACGCAACCTGATTTGAATCTGAATTCTGAAAAACCCGCCTTAGCGCGGGTTTTTGTTTGTTCCCATTTTTTCATCTCTTTTCGTCCGGTAACCGTTTCGATTTTTCCTTGACTTTTTGAATCATCCACAATTCAAGAAAATGACACATGTCCCTTTCAAAATATATAACCGGATCGAAATAAAATAAATAACTATTTGACTATTAACACATAATTTATATGTTAAATATTTAATCAATCTAGGAAAAACCCTTACAATTTAGGCAGGTTATCGATTAAAAAAACAGTTTATTCACAAAGTTATCCACAGTTTTTGTGGATAATGAAGAAAATCTTATGTAAAATAATGCGATAACTGAGTTCATAAAGGGAACTTTTGCCGGCATGCGATTTTTATCTGGAATCGTTAGCGGCATCGTCAAGCAAGACAAATTTCCAGTCACTAGCCGTGCCCGGTTCACTCATTATATTTGTGCGGTGTGTAAGAACTACTACTGAATATTTCTGAAACTGCTACTGGTGCCGAGAGGGGGAATCGAACCCCCATGATGTCACCATCGCGGGATTTTGAGTCCCGTGCGTCTACCAATTCCGCCATCTCGGCCTGCGGTTGAACTGTTTATTGAATTAACAGAAGGCGCAATTATCACTGAAAACCCGGAGTACAGCAAGCCGCGCGGATTGAAAACCGGATGCAACCGGTATAATAGGCGGCATGAAGACTGAGGATTTCGATTTTTATCTACCCGCCGGACTGATCGCGCAATTCCCCGCCGGGCAGCGTAACAGCAGCCGGTTGCTGTATCTGGATAGCCGCCAGCATTGCTGGCAAGATACTTTATTTTCGAGCTTATCCAATTACTTGCGTGCTGGTGATGTGATGGTATTTAACGATACCAAAGTCATTAAAGCACGCCTGTTTGGAAAAAAAGAAAGCGGCGGAAAAGTGGAAGTGCTGGTGGAGCGGATTTTGGATGATCGTCATGTGCTGGCAGTAATTCGCGCCAGTCATGCTCCCAAGCCGGATTCCCGGTTGTGGCTAGCGGACGCGATTCCGGTCACCGTGATTGCGCGCGAGGAGGAATTCTATACTTTGCGGTTTGAACATGCGCTGCCGGTGGCGGAATTACTGCAATGCTACGGCCAGTTACCGCTGCCTCCGTATATCAACCGGCCCGCAACCGATTCCGATGAGGCACGCTACCAAACCGTTTACGCCCGGAACGCCGGAGCTGTCGCGGCACCGACTGCCGGGTTACACTTTGATCAAAACATGATGGATCATTTGCGGTCGCTGGGCGTCACGATTGCTTATGTGACTTTGCATGTCGGCGCGGGCACGTTTCAGCCGGTGCGGGTCGCGCATATCGCCGATCACAGCATGCACAGCGAGTCTTATCATATTCCGCAAGCCACGGTGGATGCGATTCAAAAAGCTCAGCTTGCCGGCGGCCGGGTTCTGGCGGTCGGCACCACGTCGCTGCGCGCGCTCGAAGCTTGCGCATCGGCGCATCAGGGGCACTTGGCCGCCGGGCACGGTGAAACACGGATTTTTATTACGCCGGGTTATCGCTTTCAAGTCGTGGAACGGTTGCTCACCAATTTTCACTTACCTCGCTCTACGTTGTTGATGCTGGTATCCGCTTTTGCCGGTATCGACAATATTCGAGATGCTTATCAACACGCAATAAAAGAACAGTATCGGTTTTTCAGTTATGGAGACGCGATGCTCATCGAGAGAGAACTATGATTTTCCAATTGCACACCACCGATCATGGCGCGCGCCGCGGTACGCTGACACTCGCCCACGGCACTGTGGAAACACCGGTTTTCATGCCGGTTGGCACCTATGGCGCAGTTAAAGGCATGTCGCCAGCCGCACTGCAAACCATCCACGCGCAGATCATTCTGGGCAACACGTTTCATTTGTGGCTGCGCCCGGGACTTGAAGTTATCGAAGCGCATCAAGGTTTGCACGGTTTCATGGGATGGCAGGGACCGATTCTGACCGATTCCGGCGGCTTTCAGGTATTCAGCCTGGGCGATCTGCGCAAAATCACCGAGCAAGGCGTGCATTTTCAATCACCGGTGAATGGCGATCGTTGCTTTTTGTCCCCGGAGGAATCCATGCGGATTCAGCGCACGCTCAATTCCGACATTGTGATGATCTTCGATGAATGCACGCCTTACCCGGCAGATGAGACAACCGCGCGCTTATCCATGGAACTCAGTCTGCGCTGGGCTGAGCGCTCGAAGCAAGCGCACAGCGGCAATTCCAATGCGCTATTCGGTATTGTGCAAGGCGGCATGCACGAACAGCTTCGCGATCGCTCGCTCGCCGGTTTGGTGGATATCGGATTTGACGGCTATGCCATCGGCGGATTATCGGTCGGAGAACCCAAGATCGATATGCAGCGCATCCTGAAGCATACTGCGCCGCTGCTGCCTGTCGAAAAGCCACGGTATTTAATGGGCGTTGGCACACCGCAAGATATCGTGCATGCGGTGGCGCAAGGAATTGATATGTTCGATTGCGTGTTGCCGACGCGAAATGCCCGCAATGGCTGGCTCTACACGCGCCAAGGCATTCTCAAATTACGCAATAGCCAATACCGGTTGGATACATCATCACCCGATGACCAATGCGGTTGTTATACCTGCCGGCATTTCAGCCGGTCTTATTTGCATCATTTGCAGCGCATTAACGAAATGCTCGGCGCGCACTTAAATACCATTCACAATTTATTCTATTATCAGCAGTTGATGGCGGAGATACGAGCGGCAATCGAAAACAAACAATTTGAAGAATATGCACAAGAATTCCTGGCATAAGCGGTCATCATGCTAAAATGTGGGCTTTTGGTATAAGGAGATTATGATGCTGATTAGTGACGCATTTGCGCAAGCTGCTTCGACAACACAGAATGAAGCCGGCTGGGTGGCATTATTACCGATGGTCGGTATATTGGTTCTGTTTTACTTCTTGTTGATCCGTCCCCAAGCAAAACGGGCGAAAGAACATAAGCAAATGGTGGAAGCGCTGCAAAGAGGCGATGAAGTGATTACCAATGGCGGAATTCTGGGGCAAATTCTCAATGTCAGCGAATCCTATGTGATTATCGAAATCTCGCCGGCTATCGAAATTACCGTTTTAAAATCTTCGGTACAAACCCTATTACCCAAAGGCACGCTTAGAAGCATTGAGCCTAAGGGCAAATCATCCAAAACCAAAGCAATCAAGACGGATAATAGTAAAGCCGAGTCAGTTGCGGATACCGAGGAAAGCAAAGATTCCGATGCTGAAAAAAAATAACGCGGATCTGAGAGAAACCGCAAGATCGTTAAGTTTCCGTCTTCATAACCAATTTACTTTTCAATTTTTTGACTGATACCCATGAACCGCTACGCACTATGGCAATATCTGATTATTGCGGTTTCACTCCTGCTAGGCTTGCTTTATACGCTGCCAAATTTTTATGGCGAATCACCAGCCGTTCAAATTTCACCGTTACGGGTCAGCGTTAGTACCGATACGGCGTTGATGCAGCGTGTAGAAGATTCGCTCAAACAAGCCAATCTCGAAACAACTGGCATTTATCTGGAAGAAGGCAGCATCAAAGTACGCTTTGTGGATACCGATACGCAAATCAAAGCTAAAGACTTACTCGAAACAGCACTTGGCAATGATTACATTATTGCCTTGAATTTATTGCCGAATTCTCCACAGTGGCTGACAAGCCTAGGAGCGCTTCCCATGTACTTGGGACTCGATCTTCGCGGCGGTGTCCATTTCATGCTGGCAGTGGATATGGAAGGCGCGCTGGACAAATCGCTCGATCGCTACAGCGCGGATATCCGCGGCACGCTGCGCGAAAAGAAAATTACCTACGCCGGATTGGAAAAACAGGCTAAAAAGCTGATTATCAAGTTTCGTGATGCTGAAACACGCAGTCAAGCCGAAGCCGAGCTCAAAAACGGTTTCACCGATCTCGGGTTTAGCTATGAAGATTCCGGTAATCGCTATCATTTAGTGGCAGCGATCAAACCGGATGCACAACTTCGCATGCAAGATGCAACCGTGATACAAAATATCACGACATTACGTAACCGGGTAAACGAATTGGGCGTTGCGGAACCGATTATCCAGAAAGCCGGCTCAGATCGGGTCATCGTTCAATTACCGGGTGTGCAAGATACCGCTAAAGCCAAGGAGATTCTCGGACGAACAGCCACGCTGGAAGTTCGCATGGTCGACGATGAGCAAGATCTGGATTCAGCGATCCGCGGAAGAGTGCCTTTCGGCACCGAGCTCTATGAGGAACGCGGCGGTATTCCGATACTCGTAAAAAAACAAGTGTTGCTGACAGGTGAGCGCATTACGGATGCGCAGCCGGGTTTTGATAAAGATAATCAACCCGCCGTGCATATCAGCCTGGACAACAATGGCTCGCGTATTTTCAAACAGCTGACGCGCGATAATGTCGGCAGAAGAATGGCGATCCTTTTGATTGAAAAGAATCATGCCGAAGTTGTCACGGCACCGGTCATCCGCGAGGAAATCGGCGGCGGACGCGTGCAAATCAGCGGCCGCATGACCAGCATGGAAGCCCGGGATGTCGCATTACTGTTACGTGCCGGCGCGCTTGCGGCACCGATGGATATTATCGAAGAACGCACGGTTGGTCCAAGCCTGGGAGCAGATAATATCGCGCGGGGATTCAACTCTACGCTTTACGGTTTCTTGGCTGTAGCGATCTTCATTGCCGTTTACTACACGGCTTTCGGCGTGATTTCGGTACTTGCGCTCGGTTTAAATTTATTGCTGCTGGTCGGTTTATTATCCATTATGCAGGCCACATTAACACTTCCGGGCATGGCTGCGCTGGCATTGACGGTCGGTATGGCGATCGATGCGAATGTGCTGATCAATGAACGGATCCGCGATGAATTGCGAGCCGGACTATCGCCGCAACTTGCCATTCATGCCGGCTATGAGCGTGCTTTCGGAACGATTCTTGACTCCAACATCACCACGCTGATCGCGGGAATCGCTTTGTTTGCATTCGGTTCCGGTCCTGTCAAAGGGTTCGCGGTGGTGCTCTGCTTAGGCATTCTGACCTCTGTATTTACAGCAATTTTTGTATCTCGCGGCATGGTCAATTTGATGTACGGTGGCAAACGCAAACTGGATTATGTTCCAATTGGAAAAATCTGGATACCTGACAATCAAGTGAACCAGAAGACCATTGCTCCGGATGTAAATAACAATGATAAGGCAAAAGCTGCAGATTCAGCCGATGTTTCAGAAAAGCCAAATGCTGGCCAGGCTCTTGTAACCTCCAGTGAATCAAATCAAGTCGGCGATGCTGTAGTTCAATCCGGTGAAAAACCCGCAGCTAAAACTAAAAGCAAACGAAAATCTGCGGAAGGTAAACAAACCAAGTCGTAGTTAATTGGCATTTAAGGAAGTCACAATGGAATTATTCAGATTTAATCGCGATATCCCCTTTATGAGTTGGAGAAAGACAGGGGCTGTCATTTCAATTGCCACTTTTATTCTTTCTGTTTTCTTTATTGCCACGAAGGGATTGAATCTCGGTGTCGATTTCACTGGTGGCACCGTTCTTGAAGTTGGCTATAGTCAAGCAGCCGATCTCCAAAAAATCAGAAGTGTCCTTGCGGAGCTGGAAATGCCGGATGCCAGCGTGCAAAATTTCGGTACTTCACGCGATGTCTTAATACGTCTGCCGATTCGTGCTGAAATTTCCAGCGCGCAGTTGTCGGAAACGGTTCTGGCTGCGCTTAAACAAGCGGATAGCACCGTTGAAATGCGGCGTGTTGAGTTTGTCGGCCCGCAAGTTGGCCAGGAATTACTCGAAAATGGCGCGCTTGCACTTCTGTTCGTTTCATTGGGAATTGTTGCCTATCTGGCTATGCGATTCGAGTGGAAATTCGGTGTAGCGGGAATTATCGCTAACTTGCATGATGTCGTGATTATTGTGGGCTTCTTTGCATTTTTTCAGTGGGAGTTCTCGCTTACGGTATTGGCGGCTGTCTTGGCAATTCTGGGGTATTCCGTTAATGAATCTGTTGTTATTTTCGATCGTATCCGGGAAAATTTCAGAAAACAGCGTAAATCAAACCTCGTACAAGTCATTGATAATGCGATTACACTAACGATGTCACGTACGATCATTACGCATGGCAGTACACAAATGGTGGTCATCGCAATGTTATTGTTTGGGGGTGAAGTTCTCTATTATTTCGCGCTTGCTCTGACAATTGGCATTTTATTTGGCATTTATTCTTCAATAATGGTCGGCAGCTCCATACTGGTGCTACTTGGTGTAAAACGTGAGGACTTGCTAAAACCGGAAAAGAAACCGCTTGAAAACGATGGTGCAGTGGTTTAACTGTCTGCTTTGTTTCACAAATTAGCACAATGCGGGTTTGATCAATAACGCTCAGGAGACTCGACAGACTTGATTACCGATATCATCACATGGATTGTCGGCACAATCAGCAGCTTAGGATACTTAGGAATTTTTATCCTGATGTTGATTGAATCCAGTTTTATTCCTTTTCCCAGTGAAGTAATTATGATACCGGCTGGCTACTTAGCCTCGAAAGGTGAAATGAACATGCTCGCCGTAATTGGCTGTGGAATCTTAGGTAGTTTGGTTGGCGCCTTGATTAATTATTATCTAGCAATCCGGTTGGGGCGGCCTTTGCTCCTTGAGTACGGCAAATACGTAATGTTCAAGGAGCATCACTTATTAAAAATGGAGAGCTTTTTTGCTCGACACGGACATATATCGACATTCACGGGACGCTTAATACCCATGATTCGTCAGTACATTTCAATTCCGGCTGGCTTGGCCAGAATGAACTTGCCGGTCTTTTGTTTCTATACCAGTCTGGGAGCAGGCATTTGGGTGATCATTCTTTCCTTATTAGGCTATTTCATTGGCGAAAATGAAACGCTGATCAAGGAATATTTACGAGACATCATTATTGCGTTAGTTCTCAGCTGTGCAATCGGCATTACGCTTTACTGGTTTTATCAGCGGCGCAATAGCCACTGATGAATGCTATGGAAACACAGTTTCCGACTTTTTACTGCTCACTGTGTTTCCATTGCTGACGTCTAAGTTATTTACGCAGCGGCGCCGTCGGATTTACGTTTGCGCATCATCAAGAAAGCCACACCGGCAACCACCAGCACGATCGGCGCAATGATGGCTATTTTCGGTGTTGGCCGTCCTTC
>WBZO01000853.1_pt1 | contig 55363 bp, 32 predicted proteins | sample 5204261 | NCBI WGS metagenome assembly WBZO01 (sample SAMN12412400, study PRJNA552823) | activated sludge metagenome | isolation source: activated sludge from anammox sidestream of wastewater treatment plant... | place: USA: North Carolina | collected 2017-09
CAAACTCACCATTTTTTACATTCCTGTGATAAAATAGTGTGGTGTAGCTTGTCAGGGATTTGGGTTTGCGCAAAAAAAGAGGAAATGCTCTTCGGTTTTCAGCTTTTTGAAAGAGGGCAACGACCCTTGGAAAGAGGGCGGGAAGTGGTAAAAAAGAGCCTTTTTGAACAGGGCGACCTCATCTGGGCCAGGATTTGCAGGCGGGGGGAGGTTTGTAACTGGTACGGGGGGCAGCTTGCGGAAAAACAGAGAAGTGCCGACATCGGATGGGCGTCGGCACTTCTGCAACTTTTCAATTTCCAGGTATCAGGGCATGGCGGCTCAGGCACGAGCCGGAGTGCTATGCTTCAATTTTTCCCTCAAAACGTACTGCAGGATACCGCCGTTTTTGAAATACTCAATTTCGATAGGGGCGTCTAATCTCGCTTTGACCTTGAAGTTGACCTCTTTACCCGAGGGGTGCACAGCTTTCACCTCCAATATTTTGTGAGGCGTGAGGTCTGTTGCCAACCCGCTGATGGAGAAAGTTTCGGAGCCGTCCAGCCCGAGAGACTGGGCGTTTTGCCCTTCGGTAAAGACCAGCGGAGCAACGCCCATCTGCACCAGGTTGCTCCTGTGGATGCGCTCGTAACTCTCGGCAATTACTGCTTTTACACCCAGCAGGAAGGTGCCCTTGGCTGCCCAGTCGCGGGAGGAGCCCGAGCCGTACTCTTTTCCGGCCAGAATGACCAGCGGCGTGTTGTCTTTCTTGTACTTCATCGCCACGTCAAACACGGTGTCCACCTCGTTGGTCGGGAAGTAGCGGCTGTATCCGCCCTCCTTGTCGGCAATGCGGTTTTTGATGCGCACATTGGCAAAAGTGCCTCTCATCATCACTTCGTGGTTGCCCCGGCGGGAGCCGTAAGAGTTAAAGGCTGCCCTTTCGATGTTATGGGCGAGCAGGTATTTGCCTGCTGCAGAAGTTTCTTTGAAAGAGCCTGCGGGCGAAATGTGGTCAGTTGTGACAGAGTCGCCCAGATAGAGCAGGACGCGGGCGCCGCTGATGTCCTTAACTGGTGCCGGTATTGGCTTGATGTTTTCAAAAAACGAAACTTCTTTGATGTAGGTTGAGGTGGGATTCCACTCGTAATTGTCGCTTAGGTTTACCTCCAGCTCCTGCCAGTCTTTGGAGCCGTCGAAAATCACGTCGTACACTTCTTCGAAGTCGCCTTGTTTCATGCACTCGTGGATGGTTTGCCTGATCTCATCCCTTGAGGGCCAGATATCTCTCAGGTAAACGGGTTGTCCGTTGGGATCAAAGTCTATTGGGTCGTGGATCAGGTCAACGTCCACACGGCCTGCGAGCGCATAGGCCACCACGAGCATAGGAGACATCAGGAAGTTCATTTTTACCTGTGGATGCACCCTGGCCTCGAAATTCCGGTTGCCCGAGAGCACGGAGGCAACGACGAGTTCTCCTTTGTCAACGGCTTCGGCAATAGACGGCGGCAGTGGCCCTGAGTTGCCGATGCAGGAGGTACAGCCATAGCCGACGGTGTGAAACCTGAGCGCTTCGAGGTCCACGTCAAGGCCGGCACGCTCTAAGTATTTGGTGACAACTTTAGAGCCGGGTGCCAGGGAGGTCTTTACCCATGATTTGACCCTCAGCCCCTTCCTGACGGCGTTGCGGGCGAGAAGCCCCGCACCGACCATTACAGCGGGGTTGGAAGTGTTCGTGCAGCTCGTAATTGCTGCGATCACGATGCTGCCATCGCTGAGGACAAACTCTTTGTTGGGTTGCTTGATTCGGACGGAGCGGTGCTCCTGATCTTCTTCTACCTCGTATTTTTTTTCTCTGTTGACCGGCACTTTGCCAAAGGTGAACTCTGTGCCCGAGCCTCCTTCGGTGACCATTGCAAACTCCCGCCTTCTGTCTTTGTCCTGGTAGTTGCGTTTGAATTCGTCTTTCAGCAAGCCTTTGAATTTATCCTTCAGGTCTTTTACAAAAATTTTATCCTGTGGCCGTTTTGGCCCTGAAACGGTAGGCTCCAGGGTGGCCAGATCCAGTTCCACGACTTTTGAGTACTGTATATTTTCGCTGTCTGACCTCCAGAGTGCATTTTGTTTGCAGTATGCTTCTACTATTTTGATTTGCTCTTCCGAGCGGTTGGTAGAGCGCATGTACTCCAGGGTGCGGTGGTCAATGGGGAAGTAGGTCACTGTGCAACCAAACTCGGGAGACATGTTGGAAATCGTCGCCCGGTCGGTCACGCTCAGGTTGTCCAGGCCATCGCCAAAGACTTCCACGAACTGGCCTACGACGCCGGTGTCCCGCAGGAGGCGGGTGATCGAGAGCACCAGGTCAGTAGCGGTACACTCATTGGGGATTAGCCCGGTCAATTTTAAGCCAATCACCTGGGGCATGCTGAAGTAAATGGCTTGTCCGAGCATAGCAGCTTCTGCTTCGATGCCGCCGACACCCCAACCCATGACCCCGATGCCGTTGACCATCGGCGTATGTGAGTCTGTTCCTACGAGCGAATCGGGGAACAGCCATCCGTCCTTGGCTGTGACACCTTTGGCCAGGTATTCCAGGTTTACCTGGTGGCAAATACCCATGCCTGGCGGGACGACCGTGAAGTTGGTCATGCCTTTTTGCGCCCACTTGAGCAGCTCGTAGCGCTCTCTGTTTCTGTGGTATTCAAACTCGACGTTTTTGTCGTATGCGTAATCCGTTCCGTAGTAATCCACCTGCACTGAGTGGTCAATGATCAGATCCACCGGGATGGCAGGGTTGATCTCCTTCCCGTCTCTGCCGTGGCGGATGTACTCCGAGCGGAGAGAGGCGATGTCCACTACTGCAGGCACGCCGGTAAAGTCCTGCATCAGGACGCGAGCGGGCTTAAACGGGATGTCTGTGTCAACAGTCTTTGGTGTCCAGTTGAGCAGACTTTCAATGTGGGAGTCAGTGATGCTGAAGCCGTCGTAGTTCCTTAGTGCGTTTTCCAATAAAATCCTGATGCTGAAGGGCAAATGATCAATCGGATAGTCCTTAAGCGAGGCGTACTTGTACTCCTTGGTGCCTAAGGACAGCTTTTTCACCGATTTTGCTTTTGAGTAACTCATATTGTTATTTTTAAATTGATTTAAAAAAGTTTATCTATGATGCAATTGTAAAGACAAAAAACTACAAATCCACCAATTGGCCTTAAAGTTTTCCACCGTTTCTGATGGAGCGAATAAGGTTTGAAAGATCACCTGCCGAGGCTGAAAGTACCGCTGTTTTTTGTTGGCCAAAAACAGGGGCTGTGTCAAAAAAATGGCCTGGAGAGGCCGACCCCATTTTGCCCGACAATAAAAGCATCAGTTTGTTTTTATTTTAAAACTATTTTTACATTTGCCTCTTTCTGTCCGGCAGCGCCGCCGGAGTAGAAGGCAGGCCTATAAAGAGGCTTTGGATTAGAGTATAAAAAATAATAAGAATATAAATACGTACGGATATGCACTCATTACTGCTATTGATCTTTTCCTTGTCTGCGGTCTTAATTGCAGGCGTGTTTTCTTATGTCTATTTCACTTCGCGGATGCCCTTGTTGGAGGGTGGGATGAAGGATCCACTCAAAAACAGGTTTTTGTTCTTTCTGACCTTGCTGACCATCGTGGTTGTCCTTTTGTCTGTGACTATCCCCAAGTCGCCTTATTACGTGTACGCTGACCAGGAGCCGGCTGCAGTGGTTTTTGCTGCTGCCAGGCAGTTTAATTTTGTGTTGTCCAAGCAGGATATTGATCTTGAAAAGCCCGGCATGGGAGAAGAAATTGAATTACCTGCGGGAGAGGTGGTGGAGTTCCGGGTCACCAGCATAGATGTGACGCACGGCTTTGCCATCTACGATGACACGGGAACCCTGGTGGCACAGACGCAGGCAATGCCCGGCTATGTGAACCGGCTCAGGTGGAAATTTGACAAACCAGGCACGTATAACATCCTTTGCCTGGAATTCTGCGGATTAGCACATGCAAATATGAGAGCCTCATTCACCGTAAAATGATAAGTAGTGTTAGCTGGGGGATGTTTTTTAAAAAAGACCCCAAGAGGCAGAGAAAGAAAGGAATAAAATCTTTCTCCTTTTCTGCTGCACCCTCCTAAGCTGTTATGTAAAATAATTAAACTCAATTGCTATGATAAGTTTGGCACTTAAGAAAGTTACTTCTGTTTGGATAATTGCGATACTGGTTCTGTTCGTGGTCGCTATCGTATTCGGGATTACCATGCGATTCAACCAAGGAAACGATATCGAATTGCTTCCCGGCACATTTTATTCAATCATGACGACGCATGGGATGACCATGGTAGGCATCTGGTCGGTGGCGGGGCTGGTGGCTGTGCATTACCTGCTGGCACGATATATTAAAGTAACTACCTCTACAAATATTTTTGCGTTGATACTTACAGTGATTGGTATAGTGATGCTTTTCACCTCTACCTTCATCGGTAAATTTCACGCAGGCTGGACCTTTCTGTACCCCCTGCCTTTTTACGTAGCCTGGGCGAAATGGGCGACGCCATTGTTCTTGTTTTCCCTTGCAGTTTTGGGCATCGGGTGGTTTGTCTGGTCGGTAGATTTGCTGAGGTTGATCCTCAAAAACTATTCGCTGAAGCAGGCATTTGCATGGCAGCATTTCAAAAAGAACAGCACCGTTGAAACACCGCCTTTTATCTTGATCTCAACGGTTACACTGATAGGTATCATCCTCTGCTTGATCACAGCAGTGGTGTTGCTGGTGCTGTATTTTGCGGAGTACTTTTCAGGAGGCACATTCACCAATGACCCCCTGTTGATGAAAAACCTGACCTATTTCTTTGGACATACCATTATTAATGAAGCCTTGTACTTGGGATTGGCAACGCTTTACGAATTGCTTCCCGAAGTAAGCGGACGGCCGAGGTTCAAAACTACCTGGTATGTAGCCCTTGGCTGGAACTGCACCTTGGTTTTCGTGCTGACGGCATTTTTTCACCACTTGTACATGGACTTTGTTCAGCCCGAAGGATTTCAGCTTATCGGCCAGTTTGCTTCATATTTTGCTAGCTTACCTGCCGCAGTGGTCACGGCATTCAGCGTGATCACCTTGATTTATAGAAACAAGATCAACTGGTCTTTGACCAATACGCTGTTTTTCCTCGGCGTTATTGGCTGGTTGATTGGTGGTATCGGCGCTGTGATTGATGCTACGATTTCGAATAACTTCATCCTGCACAACACACTTTGGGTTCCTGCCCACTTCCACACTTACAATGCCATGGGTAACGTTTTGCTCAGCCTGGCGTTCTTTTGGTGGGTTGGCAATGAATTTACAGGAGGACAAAGGCGCATTGAAGGATCCAATGCCCTGAAAATCACCTTGTTGATTATCGGTGGCTTCGGATTCGTGATGATGTTCTACCTCGGTGGGGCACATTCTAACCCCAGAAGGTTTGCCGTGTACCCTGAGGAGCTTACCACAGCACCGCTGTACGCATCTGCTGGCGCATGGCTTGCCACCATCTACCTCATAGCCATCCTGCTTATGTTTTTTGATATTGTAAAGAGATGTTTAAAAATATTTTCACGACCAGTGCCTGCATAGTTTTTCTGGCTGTTCAGGCGGTGTATTCGCAGGCAGATAAATATGATTATTCAGAAGAAAAAAATATTTATCAGCAGGTTGCCAATGTTGATATCAGCACCACGGAAGGGCAACAGATTCGGCTGTCTGAAATGTACAGCCGGACGCCCCTGATCATGGCCTTGATTTTTACCCGGTGTACCGGTGTGTGCAGCCCGTTGCTCCTCAATTTATCAGAGAATATACAACTGTTGCAATCCGATAGAAACTTCCGGGTGCTTGTCCTTAGCTTCGACCCCGAAGATGAATTGGAAGACATGGATGGCATGGCACACCGCTTTTCACTGGAGAACAATGAACAATGGATTTTTGCAACAACCTCCAGAATAGACGACCTGATCTCCTCGGTGGCTTTTGAACCAACTTGGGATGAGTCGAGGAAGCAATTTGATCACGAGGCGCTCTTAGTTGGAATCAACAAGGATGGTTTTATTACAAAAAGACTGACGGGTATGAGAGACCACAAGGCCCTCGCCGGCATGCTAAGGACGATTGATAACGAATTTAGCGTGTCATATCCACTACCCCGGAAAAATATGTTGTTCTCCTGCTTCACCTACGATCCCACAACGGGTAAGAACAAGCCGTCCTGGGGCCTGCTGATATTGATATTTCCTGCAGTTGCCACCGGCGCTCTTCTTTTCCTCCTGACAAACCGCTTCCAGAAAAGCTGATCACTAACCGGCAGGCCTCCAACTACTGGCTCGATCCCAAAAATGTGGGAGAGAGTTTCCTGCATGGGTCTAAATAGTGGGATTTTTGGCTCCCCCCCCTTGCACGGAAGGCTGCTCAAAGTAGGGAGGCTTTCAGGAAATTGAGCGGGTACGGTATTGGGAGGCACCTCCCTCGAGACAACCTCAAACTACAGAAAAAGAAGGTTCAGAAAATGTACTAAGGAACGTGTCGGAAATAACTTACGCATTTGGGCAGCGTCTTTTGGGCGCCGCCCAAATGCGTAAGTTATTTCCGACACGTTCCTTATCTCCGGCAGCCCAACCCCAACAGCATCTGAAAACGAGCAATTTTTTGTCAGGTTTTTAGCTTTTTGAAGTGGCATAGCAGCGCTCTAGAGCTGAAAAAAGGGGAAAACAGGACGAAAAAGGGCCGTTTTTGAGCAAGTGACCCAATTGCAAATAAGCTCTTATGTAGTTATAATAAAATCACGTACAGAAAAATGTGCTGGCTACCTGCGCAAAAACTTCCGCAGCAGACCTGCATGTTTGGCTGGATAAACCATAGGATATGAAATTAAATATTAAAAACCGGGAAATTGACTTAGACGAAGAGTTGGATGTAAGGGTATTCGTCCCTATTCAAAGGCATGAAATGCTCATTCAACTTTTCAAAGAATTACCCGTCAACGAAAGCTTCGTTTTTATTAACGACCACGATCCTATCCCCTTGTTTTACGAGTTCCGCTCAATTTACGGCGACGTAGTGGGCTGGGAATACCTCAACCGGGGAGGAAGGGAATGGAAGGTAAAAGTAACGAGAACGGACACCTCGCAAGGGCGGGAGTTTACGGATGTATCTACGCTGCTGGACCTTCGGAAAGCCAGCCAGAAAGAATGGAAGCAAATCGTCTTTCATCGGTATGGTATGATGGAACAAGACACCACCATGGAGCTTATCTCAAAAGAAGATCCCGTGGAGATACACGGCATTTTTATCAACAAATTTGAAGGAAGACACACCTGGATATACAAGAAAAAAGAGCCAGGAGAATATGTAATCCACATTACGAAGAAAGACAAAAGCGGGCTGGGCGACGACGGCTTTTCCGTGGTCAATGAATTTGACGTGCGCCCCTACTCGCCAGCAGAGCGGCACGATATGTTTTACCAGGCATTCGCCGAGATTAAGCCAGGAGAAGCATTTGAATTTATCAATGACCACGATCCTAAACCGCTGTACTACCAGATGGAAGCGGAAAGCAAGGATCCCTTCAAATGGGAATACCTGGAAAAAGGCCCCGACGTCTGGAAAGTGAGAGTGATCAAAGTCAGAGGCTAATACTTTGAGTTGCAGTTAGAGCCTATTGGATTTTGGTGCTTGAGCCGGGAAGCTGTTTGAATTGAACTTAGAGCTTGTTTGCGATTTGGTCACTTGGCTAAAAGGGCCGTTTTTTGCCAAGTGGCCAAATCCCCAACAGGCTATTAAGGCACCAGCCCCGCGTTGCTGCCCCCTAATAGCTCATCGCCGGAAGGAATGCACAAATTGCATTTAAAATGACGGAAATGTAACAGCCGCAAATGAACACATTGCGGCTGTTGCGTTTAAAATCACAGCTGGATTTTTTCAAAGCATAGAAACCCATGCCTTGACAGGAGCACCTCTTTTCCTGCATTCCAAGAACCTGCTCTCTTCCCACCTGTTTTTTCAGCAGTAACAGATGGCCAACCCGACAAACCCCTGAAAACGCATGTACAAGAGCTTGTTTGTGAATGGGTATGGGGAATAAGACCGTGCTTTTTATACCAGCCTCTCTATTTTTTTGAAAGTACGAGGCCAAACAGTGCCACGGAAAAGCAGGGAAAGAGCTGGAGGGCTTGTCTTTTTTCCCAAACAGCTTTTAACCAAAGTGCAAACAATCCCTATTAATCACGAAGAAGCTGCTTGAATTTAGCTCACCGGGCGAAAAATCCATCCTTTTTCTATCAGGTAGTTAAATTCAAACAGCTTCAAAGACAAATGGCGTTGAACCAGGGCGACGTGCCGATGAAGAGAAATTGGATACTTGCTGCGCTGATGCTGACAATGACGCTGGCTGCAATGGATACAACCATCGTTTCCACGGCAATACCACAAATAGTTTCTGATTTGGGCGGCTTTGCTAAATTCTCGTGGGTGTTTTCGATTTACCTGCTGACGCAGACCGCTACTATACCCATCTACGGAAAGCTGGCAGATATATTTGGCCGGAAAGTCATCCTCATCGCAGGTATTTGCATTTTCCTCATAGGCTCAGCCGCCTCAGCACTGGCGTGGGATATTACGAGCCTCATTGCCTTCCGGGGTGTTCAGGGACTTGGAGCAGGCTCCGTGATGGCTACTGTCAACACCATTGCCGGCGACATTTACACCGTCAGGGAAAGGGCGAAAATCCAGGGTTGGCTGTCCAGCATCTGGGGAATCAGCGCCATCATTGGCCCGGCACTGGGAGGCGCTTTGGCAGAATACGTCAACTGGAGATGGATCTTCCTGATTAACCTCCCATTCGGCATTATCTCCATTGCTTTCCTCGCCGCTTTCTTTAAAGAAAAAGTTACACCCAGAAAGCCACACATTGACTATTACGGAGCCGCACTCATTTTCCTGACGTTAGGGCTGTTCATCGTTTATCTATTGGAATCGGGAAGGAGTTGGCCTTGGGTTTCCCTGGAGAGCTTCGGCGTGCTGACCCTGATTGCCCTGCTGGGTGTCCTTACCTACCGAACGGAGCGCAAAGCTGTAGATCCCGTTTTCCCTGCGTGGCTGTGGCAGGACAGGACCTTTTCTTTCACGGCTATGGCAATGATAGGCATGGGCATTGTGATGATGGGGCCTGAAACTTTCCTACCGACCTTTTCACAGGCCTCCCTGGGGCTGGGCATCATCGCATCGGGATTCGTGCTGGCTAGTATGAGCATTGGCTGGCCTACGGCCTCCGCCCTGTCGGGGAAGCTGTACCTGCGAATCGGCTTCCGGAATACCTCGCTCATCGGGACGATACTGGTCACGCTGGCCTGTGCTGGTTTTCTGTTGATACCCTGGCCGCAGCCCATTTGGCTGGTCATAGCTGACCAGGTGCTGCTCGGTGCAGGCTTTGGGCTTTTGTCCACCCCTACTTTGGTCGGTGTGCAGGCAATGGTGCAGTGGGAAAAACGAGGTGTCGCCACCGGCTCGGTGGTCTTTACAAGAAATCTGGGGCAGAGCCTCGGTGCTTCTGTTTTTGGTGCTATTTTCAATACCTCATTTTCCATGCAGATGAAAGCGGCTCCCAGTGGCTTTTCGGTGGACCCCTCTCAGGTTTTGCATGTATTAAAAACACCGGGGTTGGTTCCCGATTTCAGGATATTCCTGGAAAAGGCAATTAACCTCGCTACACAGCATATTTACTACGGGCTGATCGTGTTTGCGCTGTTGACTTTCTTCTGTATGCTGATGGTGCCTGACCGCGGCAAGCCTGAAGAAAACAAGTTAGTCGAAGAAGTATATGTGACAGAGAGCTGAAGGAAGTAGCGCCGAAAGCCTTGGCACATGGACGGGTACTGAGTTTATCCGGCTGTTTCAGACAACTATCCACCTCAGGTGCAGTTGACACCTGGGAGGATTTTAAATAAATCACTTAAATATTTTGAAAATGGACAACAGAATCAATTTATCGAAAGTAGATCCCAAAGCCTACGAAGCCATGATAGGGCTGGAAAAATACATTGCAGGTACAGGACTGGACAGAAAACTGTATGAGCTGATTAAAACCAGAGCATCTCAAATCAACGGTTGCGCCTACTGCATCAACATGCACACCCGCGACGCCTTGAAAATAGGAGAAACAGCTCAACGCCTGTTTTTGCTGGATGCCTGGCGAGAAACCGAGCTGTACAGTGAAAAAGAAAGAGCTGTGCTGGCATTAACTGAGGCGATGACGCTGATCACAGATGGCCATGTACCCGATGAGGTTTACCAGCAAGCTGCTGCCCACCTGATGGAATCGGAATTAGCTGCTGTGATTATGGCAGTGGTAGCAATAAACGGCTGGAACCGCATCGCCATAACGACCAGGTCAGCATTGGATTGAGCTTTTGACGGTAATTTTCCCCCTGCTCAGGAGATAGAACAGGGAAACTGTCCTGCAAGTGATTTGGAAGGAGAGCGGAAAAGTCATTTTTCCTCTCCTTCTCAAACTTGACATTATGCCTTGTAAAGGATTTTTGTAATGACTCAAGCAGCGGGTGTTTTTTGAGAAAATAGAAAGTTTTTCCAAAAAACACCTCTGAGGTGGCTCAATTTTGCCGTACACTTTTCTGTAAAAGCTCGTTTTTAGCTCAAGCACCAAAACGCAAACAGGCTCTAAAGTTGGAGGAGGGGACAGGAGGTTTACTGTGGGCTTACGACATTTCAAAGCATTTGGTCGCTTCGCAGCAGGAGTGAAGGATCTCTATCAAAGAGCTGCTGCCGCTCTTCGGAGTAGCCAAAAGAGGCATGAGGCAACACCCGGTTCAGAAATTTAGATACCATTTTTTGCTTGGTAGCGGGTAAGTCCAGGGTAATTTCTCTTCCGTCAATCAGTTTAAAATATATCGTGCCCCGTTCCCAGATGTGAAAGCCGTAGGGCATCACCTGTGTTTTTACATGATACACCCAAACGACTTGCAGGCGCCCGCTTTCGCGATGCAGGATTTGCCACAGAGGAGCACTTTCAATCTGGGAGTGACTCAAAGTCTCCCGTAGCAGCTTCAGGCCGATCAATAGGGCTACCAGTCCAAACACCAGCAGTACGTTCCTTTTTTTGAAAAATACATAGCCCCAGGCACACCCTCCCAACACCAGAAAAGCCGAAAGTGACAGTTTTAAAAAATACTCCTTTCGGATAGATCTCCGGATGAAGTGCATCGCAGGATGAAGGTCGTATTTATTTAAGGTTTCCAAAACTTTAATCGAATAGTGTAACTGACCTGGAGACTTGCCGGAAGAAATGACCTAAAAAGCCAGGGGTAACCGAAAATTGCAAAAAAAGCTAGCAGGTGTCAATCCCCGACATGCTCTTAGATGCGTGCATCTTAGAGGCTGACAGGGCAGTGAAGCTGATGCAGACAAGCAGATTCTGCGCAATTATGTCCTGACAAAGCCGACGTCAAAAAAGCACTACGTCCATGTTTAAACCATTGTTGGCACGTTCCCAGGTAGCGATAAAATTATTTTGTTTGATTTTTAAAAACATTTTGTTGCTTCTGCTGGATGAAAAATGTTACTTTTGCGTCCTCTTCAAGCTCTAAACAGCGGCCGATTCATTTTGCTTACATAAAACAACCATTTTTGCATGTCTCAGCAACATATTTCCTATACCGAAGAGAATATCAAATCACTTGATTGGCGCGAACATATCCGCATGCGCCCGGGCATGTACATTGGCAAGCTGGGTGACGGCTCCTCTACGGATGACGGCATCTACGTGCTGCTCAAGGAAGTCATTGACAACTCCATTGACGAATACGTGATGGGATACGGCAAGCAGATAGACGTCATCATCAGAGAAGGCATGGTCGAGATAAAAGACTACGGGAGGGGCATTCCCCTGGGAAAGGTCGTCGAATGTGTCTCGCAAATCAATACCGGAGGAAAATACGATAGCAAGGCATTTAAGAAATCGGTGGGCCTCAACGGCGTCGGCACAAAGGCGGTCAATGCCCTGTCTAACTATTTCAAAGTGCAGTCTGTCAGAGAAGGAAAAGCCAAAATCGCCGAATTTGAAAAAGGGCAGATGCTTAAAGACCACAAACTCCAAAAATCGGACGACCCAAACGGCACGACGGTCATTTTCAAGCCCGACGACTCCATTTTTAAAAATTATCGCTTCCGCACCGAATACCTGGAATCCCAGCTGTGGAATTACGCCTACCTGAACGCAGGCCTTAAGATCAATTTCAATGGCAAGAGCATTCAGTCCAAAAATGGCCTGCTCGACATGCTTACCAACAAGACCCAGGCAGAGCCCTTGCGCTATCCAATTATCCACCTCCAGGGCGAAGACATCGAAATCGCCATGTCGCACGGCAACAATTATGGAGAGCAGTACTATTCCTTCGTCAACGGACAGAACACCACCCAGGGCGGCACTCACCTGAATGCCTTCAAGGAAGCCATTGTCAACGTCGTCCGGAAGTTTTACAATAAGAGCTACGACCCCAAGGACATCCGCTCCTCCATCATCGCCGCAGTGAGCGTCAGGGTCGAAGAACCCGTGTTCGAATCACAAACTAAAACCAAACTCGGCTCAACAGATATTGGCCCCCAAGGGCCTTCCATCCGTAAGTTTGTCAGCGACTTTTTGGAGAAGGAATTGGACAACTTCCTCCACAAAAACGAGGAAGTAGCCAAAGAACTCCAACGCCGCATTCAGCAATCCGAACGGGAGCGCAAGGAAATCGCCGGTATCAAGAAACTGGCTAACGAGCGGGCAAAAAAAGCTAACCTCCACAACAAAAAATTGAGGGACTGCCGTATCCATTTCAACGATACCCTGAAAAAAGGAGCCGAAGACAAACGAGCCGAAACCACTATTTTTATCACCGAAGGAGACTCTGCCAGCGGCAGCATCACCAAGGCCAGAGACGTTGAACTGCAGGCGGTCTTCAGCCTCAGAGGAAAACCCCTGAACTGCTTCGGCATGACAAAAAAAGTCGTTTATCAAAACGAAGAACTCAACCTACTCCAGCACGCACTCAACATTGAGAACGACCTGGAAGACCTGCGCTACAACCGCGTCGTCATCGCCACGGATGCCGACGTGGATGGCATGCACATCCGGCTGCTGCTGCTCACCTTCTTCCTTCAGTTCTTCCCCGACCTGGTGCGCAACAGTCATCTCTACATCCTGCAAACACCACTTTTTAGGGTGCGGGATAAAAAAGTGACCTATTACTGCTACAACGAAGCCGAAAAACAGACCGCTATCCGCAAATTGCGCGGCAAGGCGGAAATTACCCGGTTCAAAGGCCTGGGGGAAATATCGCCCGGTGAGTTTAAGGATTTCATCAATGAAAACATCCGCCTTGAACCCGTCGTCCTCCAGAACGACACCGATCTGATGGAGCTCCTCTCTTACTACATGGGTAAAAACACGCCCGACAGGCAGGATTTTATCATCGAAAACCTGCGCTTAGAATTGAATGAAATTGAGGATGAAATTGAGATAGCAGAGGCCATGGTGCGCGGCCAAAAGATGGAGCAGCAGCAGGAGCTGGTGGCGTAAAAAAAGCACCCCTCTCTGAAGAATCTTATTCGCCGCCAAAGGTGGGGAGCCCAGGGTGAAATACTTTCACAGCCCTTTCAAAAATTCCAAGGTCTTTTCCATGTCCGGGTGCAATATCCGGTCATTAGTCAGAGCAGGGACGACCTGTCTGTATTTTTCCAAAATGCCCTCCATTTCAGGAGAGGATTTCAAAGGCCTTCGAAATTCCATCGCCTGGGCAGCCGTCATAAATTCGATGGCCAGTATCCGTTCCAGATTTTTTACAACTCGCTGCGCTTTGGTGGCAGCGTTAGCTCCCATGCTCACGTGGTCTTCCTGGCCGTTGGAAGAAACGATGGAATCCACGGAAGCAGGCGTGCAGAGCTGCTTGTTTTGGCTGACGATGCTGGCGGCGGTGTATTGGGGAATCATCATTCCTGAGTTTAGGCCTCCCCGGCTGATGAGGAAAGCAGGCAGTTTTCGCTGCCCCGAAATCAGTTGGTAGGTGCGGCGCTCGGAGATGCTCCCTAGTTCGGCAAGCGCAATGGCCAGAAAGTCCAGTGCCAGTGCCAGTGGTTGTGCGTGGAAGTTGCCACCTGAGAGGATGGCGTCGTCATCGGGAAAAATAGTGGGATTGTCGGTGACAGAGTTGATTTCCGTAAAAAAGACATCCTGTACGTGAGCGATGGTGTCGTGGCTGGCCCCGTGCACCTGGGGAACGCAGCGGAAGGCGTAAGGATCTTGCACGTATTCCTTTGTCTGGCTCGCTATGTCACTGCCTTTCAAATAATTGCGGATGCTTTTGGCTACTGCCAACTGCCCTTTATGGGGTCGTATTTTGTGCAGCAACTCATCGAATGGCGAAAGGCGGCAATCAAAGGCGTCCACGGACAAAGCAGCGCAAAAGTTGGCCAGCCGAAGCAGCCGCCCGGCTTCCAGCAGGCACCAGATGCCGTAGGCCTGGCAAAACTGCGTGCCGTTCAGCAGCGCCAGTCCTTCCTTAGATTTTAGGCGCAGCGGCTTCCAGTTGAATTTTTTTAGCGCATCCGTAGCCTGCATTTTTTCACCGGCTACCTTCACCTCGCCTAAGCCTCCCAACGGCAAGCTCAGGTGTGCCAACGGCGCCAGATCTCCCGATGCTCCCAGTGAGCCCTGCTGGTAAACGACCGGTAAAACTCCGTGGTTGAAAAAATCTGCCAACCGCTCTACCGTGGCTAATTGCACACCCGAGTAGCCCTGCGAAAGACCTTGAATCTTTAACAAGAGCATCAGACGTACAATCTCATCTGGCACTTCGTCGCCCATGCCACAGGCATGCGATATGACCAGGTTGGTCTGCAGCTGCTCTAGCTCGCTATCGCTGACAAGGACGTTGCAAAGGGAGCCAAACCCCGTGTTGATACCGTAAAAGGCTTCACCACGATGGGCTAACTTTTCATCCAGATACCGGCGGCAGTGCTGAATGCGGCGTACACTTTCTTCAGAAAGCTCGATTCGGCTATCTTCACCAAGAAGTTGAGCAATTTGTTTGGGAGTCAGAGGCTCAGGGCTGATGTGATGTGTCATGTTGAACGGTTTGAGTTGACCTGAAGTAAAAATGTCGGTTTTTCAACTATGCAGGCTCACTTGTGTTAGCTTCAAGGCCGGCAAAGGTATAAAATTGGCAACTGTTGAGCTGAGAGGGATTTTAGCGAGGAGGGCTTTTAGGGATGAGGGGGGCGCCATCCTGAAAAAGCTTTAGAGCTTGTTTGCGTTTAGGTGCTTGAGCAGAGATGCTGTTGGGATTGAGCTTACCGGGCTAAAAAGGTATCTTTTCCGCCCAGAGCCAAACAAGCTCTTACAGTTAAAAAATAGCCCGGCAGGAATTTTACAGTCACAAAAGTAGTCCTGAAAAAAGCGTAACAGGGGTGCAGAAGGTGATTGGGAATGTTTAGAAAAGTGTATCAAAAAACACTACAGGGCATTTTTGAAAAAGGTGGGAGAAACCCAGATTTGAATGTCCTGAATTCAGCAGGATGCTTCTTCCACCCCTGTGCGAACTTTTACAGAGCGGTACAAAGATTACAACATAGGAGTCTTGATTAGCTTTAGAAGCTGTTTGGATTTGACTGTCGGAGAGGAAAAGGCGACTTTTTAGTCCGGGGACTAAATTCAAACAGCTTCTGAGAGACTGGCAAAGCAGTGAAATGAGGGCATAGCCTTCGCTACTTAGGAGCGTGCTGGAAATAAGTTGGGTATTTCGGCGAGTGTATTTTGGGGGCTGGCAAGGCAGTGAAATAGGCGCATAGCCTTAGCTACGTAACTATTTCACTAACATAGCCAGCGCCCAAAAGACGCCGCCCAAATGCGTAAGTTATTTCCGACACGTTCCTTAACCATTTCACCCACCCAGCCAGTGCTCAAAAAGCATCGCCCAAATGCTGAATTATTTCCAACATGCTCCTTCTGCAATGGGCGGGGAGAGCACCCTGTTGAAGAGAATTATTACCGACATTTTCCAAAACAGATACGAAATATGGAACTCAATTACAAAGAATACGGAAGTGGGGAGCCTGTCATTATCCTGCATGGGCTTTTTGGCACACTGGACAACTGGCAGACCTTTGCACGGCAACTCTCCGGGGAATACTCGGTTTTTGCACTTGACCAGCGCAATCACGGCCGTTCTCCGCACACGGAAGAGCACAATTACCATCTCATGGCTGAAGACCTGAAACAATTCATGGAAGAACACTGGATGTTCAATGCTGCTGTCATCGGGCATTCCATGGGAGGCAAAACCGCTATGCAGTTTGCTCTGGATTACCCCGGGATGGTCAAAAAACTGGTGGTAGTGGACATTGCCCCCAAGGCATACTCTCGTAGCCATGACGCCATTTTTGAAGCCTTGTTGGCGATGGAACCCGGTCAGCTCAAAAGCAGGGAAGAGGCCGAATGGGAGCTGGCACATTTCGATGCAGATATCCGCCATTTTTTAATGAAAAACCTGACCCGCAGGAAGGAAGGTGGGTTTGAATTCAAGATGAACCTGCCAGCACTGTATCAGCACTACGAAGACGTGCTGGCTGCTGTCAAAAGCGACCACCCCTTTGAAGGGCCTGCACTCTTTGTCCGGGGAGGGCGCTCCCGGCACGTCCTCCCGGAAGACGAAGCAATCATCCGGGAGCTGTTCCCTCATGCCGTAGTAGAAACCATCGAAAAAGCCGGCCACTGGGTTCACGCAGAGGCACCGGCAGAGTTGCTGGCGCTGGTAAAGAAGTTTTTAGCAGAGTGATATTGAGGCAGTATGGGTTTTCGGATGTTGAGAGCTTGTTTGTGATTTGGTCACTTGGTTAAAAACGGCTCTTTTTCGTCTTGTTTTCACCTTTTTTCAGTTCCGTAGCGCTGCTATGCCACTTCAAAAAGCTAAAAACCTGACAAAAAATAGCTCGTTTTCAGATGCTGTTGGGGTTGGGCTGCCGGAGCTAAGGAACGTGCCGGAAATACCCAACTTATTTCCGGCACGTTCCTAAAAAGAATGGATTTTTTGTCCAGAGCAAAGGAAATTTTGAAGGAATAGCCTTAGCTATTGCTGAAAAATTTGCTTGGTTCTGGGCGGAAAAGGCACCTTTTTAGCCCGGTACGCTCCATCCCAACAGCATCTCTGCTCAAGCACCAAATCGCAAACAAGCTCTGAAGGAAGGGACTTTGATTCGGTGGGGCAGGGGGGCGTAGCTGCTTTTTTTTAAAAAAGAGGAGCCTTACCTTGCAGCTTAAAAAACATGAATCGCTCCCCGTTTTGTCTTCTCTTGCTCATGGCTGCCGTTCTGCCCGTAAAGGCTCAAAAAAACCTTTTGCAAAAATTGTTGCAGCGCAACCCTCAGCATTTTCAAAAGCTGTTGGACAAGCCCGAGGAATACGACCTTCAGATCATCTACACCCAGGTTGACCGGGATGCTGCTAACTTCCCCCACTTCAAATCCTTTGTTTATCAGTTGGACAAAAAGCAGTATTTCTACCCAGCCAGTACGGTGAAGATGCCAACCGCATTTTTGGCACTGGAGAAGATCAATCGCCTGAAAATCAGGGGACTGGATAAGTATTCTACCATGAAAACCGGCGCAGCCCGTCCGCCGCAGACTTCGGCTCAGACGGACCCAAGTGCAGCCAATGGCCTGCCTTCGGTGGCGCATTACATAAAAAAAGTGTTCCTCGTCAGTGACAACGATGCCCACAACCGATTGTACGAATTCCTCGGCCAGCAGCAGCTCAACGAAGCACTCTGGGCAAAGGGCTACCACGAGGCCCGGATCGTTCACCGGCTCGGCATTCTGGGTTTCGACGCTGAGGCGAACTGCTATACAAACCCGGTTGGCTTTTGGGAAGGGGAACAACTGCTTTACTTCCAGGGAGAAGTTTACAGCAGGGCAGACCGCCATTTTCAATTGGAAAAAGTACTGCGGGGACACAGCCATTACGAAGGGGAAGAGCTGGTGAGCGGGCCTTTTGACTTTTCAAAAAAAAATTATATTTCACTTCAGTGCCTGCACGATATCCTCAAAGCCATCATTTTTCCCCAAGCAGTTGCACCTTCGCAGCGGTTTGATCTGACGGCAGATGACTATCGCTTCCTTCTTCAGGTGATGTCCGAGATGCCTGGGGAAAGCCGTTTCCCTGCTTACCAGAAGCCGGATCACTACGTAAAGTTCCTTATTTTCGGCAACCAAAAGGAGGGAGAGCGCATCCCGGAGAACATCCGCATATTCAATAAAGTGGGATGGGCCTATGGATTTATGACCGATGTTGCTTACATCGTGGATTTTGGGGCGGGTATTGAGTTTTTTCTCGCCGCCACAATTCGCGTTAACGAAAACGGCATAGCGGACGGCGAGGAGTACGAGTATGAAACGGTGGGATTGCCTTTCTTTGCGAACTTGGGGAAGGTGGTCTATGAACACGAAAAAAAAAGAAAGCGAAAATACCGCCCTGACCTGAGTACGTTTAAAGTGGAAAAATACGATTGAGTATGAAGCTAAGATATTTTGCGATTTTTCTGGCGCTGGGATTGCTGGCGCCTGGCACCACTTTTTCACAAAAAGCAAAAAGGAAAGGAGCACCTGAGCTGGCTGAAAAAAGCACCTCGAAACTGGACCTTAGGCTGGAAAAGTCGGTTATTTTCAGCAAGAGCTTTACGGGCTTTGCCCTCTTCGACCCTGAAAAAAGGGAGATGCTCTATGAATACAATGCAGGTAAGTATTTCACGCCGGCTTCCAACACCAAGATACTGACCTTTTACACCTGCCTGCGCATGTTGGGTGACTCCATCCCCGCCCTTCAGTACAGCAAACAAGGGGAGCTGCTGATCTTCTGGGGCACGGGTGACCCCTCTTTCCTCAACCCAAACCTGCCACAAAGCACACAGGTTTTTAATTTTTTAAAAAACAGAGAGGAGCAACTGCTCTTCTGCCCTGCGAACTTCAAGGATCAGCGCTACGGACCAGGCTGGATGTGGGACGATTCCTCGTATGATTACCAGGCGGAAAAATCGCCTTTCCCCGTGTACGGCAACCTGGTGTATTTTCAACGAAACAACGGTAGTACAGTCATAGAAACCCAGCCCCACTTTTTGGAAGGCAAACTCCAGGTGAATGCCGCTTCAGGTGCTACAGATTACATCACCCGAGCTGAATTTGACAACCGTTTCATTTTGAATGAGTCATTTGCAGATGGAAGAGCTTTCAAAATCGGTGTGCCTTTTCACTACTCACCAGAGTTTCTGGTGAAAGTGTTGGAGGATACCTTGCACCGCCCGGTGGGCGTTCTTGATTTTGACCTGCCGCCGCCGCCGGATGCGGGTACGATTTACAGCCAGCAGGCAGACAGCCTTTACCGGCAAATGTTGCAGGAGAGCGACAATTTCATTGCGGAGCAACTGCTGCTGCTGTGCTCCTGGCAGCGCAGCGGAAAACTCAATGCAGATGCAACAATCGAATATTCGATGAAGAACTTTATGACGGGGTTGCCCGACGAACTTCAGTGGGTGGACGGATCGGGCCTGTCGAGGTACAACCTGATGACGCCGCGATCAATCGTGGAGATCCTCCATAGAATTTACCAACTCGTTCAGCGCCCCAGGCTGCTGAATATCTTTCCGGCAGGGGGTGTTTCGGGAACTATCGCAAATAGCTACCGCAATGGTGGCTCGCCCTACGTCTTTGCCAAAACAGGCACGCTGCGAAACAATCACTGCCTCAGCGGTTACCTGATTACTCAGAAGGGTAAGTTATTGATTTTCAGCTTTATGCATAATAATTTTACCGGTGGCACGGCTTCTGTTAAAAAAGAAATGGAGCGGGTGTTGCGAGAGGTCTATCAAGTGATGTAAACCAGAATATGAACTTTTTAACCGGAACGCTCAGCACTCTTTCCCTCCTGGCCCTTTCGGCGGTCATCCTGCTCAATGGCTTGCTGACGGTCATGTTCCTGGTGCGAAAAAATGAAAACAAGAGGGCCGACCTTTATTTCTCTGCCTTGCTGCTCTCTTACGCATTGACCTGCTTCCACCACGTACTCATTTTGAAGGGAAGCTACCTTGAACATCCCCGCCTGCTGTTCGCACCGCTGTATTTTACGCTGGCTTTCGGCATGTTGCTTTTTTATTCCATCAAATTGAGGCTGTTTCCAGGGTATCGGTTTATTGGCACAGACCTGAAGCATTTCATTTTGCCGGCACTGCAATTTTTGTATTTCCTGGGGCTTTTTCTGTTTTCAGGTGTTGACTTCCGGCAAACCTGGGGCCGCAGGTTTTATTCACCGTTTTACGGAGGACTGGAGATGGCCTTGTACATCGCTACTTTTTACGCCTACCAGTTTGCTGCATATCGTTACATCCGCTACAAAATATCAGCCCTGCGCAAGGGCAGGGAAGGAGGTAAGCCGCTTTACGAAGCCCTAGTCTTTCGCAGGATGCTGCGGGTATTGATTATTTTGTTCTGGATCAATAGCGCCTACATCGCTATTGATTTTATCATGTACGAGCTGTTGCGGCTGAACATGCATGACTTCAAAGGCTTTACCCGGTTTGGCGAGCTTTCCTTCGCTGCAATAGCCGGCTGGATAGGGTTGACGGGCCTGCAGTTGCTGGCAAAACCACCCTATTTCAACCTCTCGCAGGTTGTTTTTTCCTGGTTAAAAGATTTTGTGCGGAAACAGAAGTAGTAGCCGGTGAAGACTGAAGAATGCAGCGCTGCAGGCTGCAAATCCAAATGGAAAAAAAGGCTCAAAAACAACGCACCATAGCGGAGACAGAAGTGGAGACCTTGTGATTTTCAGGGGGGAGGACTTGGGAGGCGTGGTAAATATCATTGCCAGTTGAGTCACGTGGAAATACAGCCCAAAGTCGCCTAAAAAAAAGAAGCAAGCAGTATCCAGAATTTGATGGGGGGAAATCAGCGTCCTGTTAACTGCCTGCCGCTTGTTTTTTTATTGCCTGCTTCCGATAGCGGTGTTCTTTTCAAGCCTTTCAATGATCCAGTTGGTCAGGGTGATGACACCACCACCCACGATAAATGCTACAAGTGCAAAGTTTAATATAAACATAGCCTAAACCGTTTTTGAGATGACAAGTAAAGTAATAAGTATTTCGGAAGGCTGTTATGGGAAGGTTCTCACGCGAAGGGAAAAACGTCCCAGGCAACCTTTTTCCAACAGGCAATTGCTACCTGATTGATTCCAGATTTTTCAAAATAATGTTGCATGGGATAAAAATTGATCAAATGACTTGTTAGTGAATTTAGCTCAGGACTTAAAATTGGCTTTGAAAGTATCCTTTTATAAAGACCTGCATATTTAATGACTAACACTGCGTACGTTTTAGACAATTTTCTTGCCAAAAAAAACAGGTATTTCGGATTTCATTAAAACAAGCCTTTTGAATCAAAAATTTGAAAGCAAATTGTTTGTCCGGACCATTGCTCATTCCGTTATCCATTCAACTTTTTCGGCGATGGGTGAGCGCTTGCCCGTGATCTCCATCGCATCGTAGTGACCCATAAAAAACAGCCCCAGGCAGCGCTCCCCTTCTTTAAGGCCGAGGAATTCATCTGCGTGCAAAGCTGCTGGTGGGGTAGCCCAATAACTCCCAATGCCGTAGGCTGTACAGGTGAGCCACATGTTCTGGACAGCACAGGCTACCGAAGCTATTTCTTCCCATTCGGGAACAGCCTCTCTGGCGTCTCGCTGCATGCAGATTGCTATGACGCAGGCAGAGCGTTTGGGGTTTTCTATTTGCTTTTTGTATTTGATCTCTGAAAACTGCTCAGGCGTGGTGTTGTTTTTATAAAAATCACCCAGATAATTGCTCAGCCGGTCGAGGGCTACCCCTCTGAAGACTTTGAAGCGCCACGGTTCTGTGCGTTTGTGCGTGGGCGCCCAATTTGCATTCTCCAGAATTTCTCCGATGACCTCCGGGCTAATGGACTCGTTGTTATAAGTTTTAGGAAAAATTGCCCTTCTTTTGCGGATGAGTTCAGTTGCTTGTTCAGGAGTAACAGACATTGTTCTAATTTTGAATTGTTTTGAAAAATTCGACCATGCGATGCACTGCATGTCGTGTCAGAGCAAAGGTAAACTTGTTCAATGATAAGCCATGATTTCAAAGTTCAGAATGAAAATTGACCTGTTGGGGCAGGCTATTCTGATAACAGCAGTTCTATTACTCGCCTTCTTTGCCTCGGGCAAAGCCTGGACAAACCTCATGTTGGTGCTCCTCGGCGTCTGGCAAATGGCGAGCGCTGCTCACCTGATCTATGTTTACCAGCACATCAAACGGCTGAACTACGTGAAGACGGCAATCATTCTGGCTGTCAGCCTCCCTGTGTGGATCCATCTCGTTGGCCACTTGGCATATTTCCCCGTTGCAGGGGTAGTTTTGTGGTATTTCTTTCAGACGGTCTCCGACACAATCAAAGTCTATAGCAGACCGCGGTCATTTTGGGATTTGTAAAATCTGGCTTAGTGTCAAAGAAAAATGAAATGTATATTTTATCTTTAAAAGCCACTTCTGCCCCGATTTTTTGAAAATGGTGACTACGAATTGTCAATGCCCCGTTTCTTGGAAGGCTGTAAAGATTTGGCTGCCGCAGAGAAAAAGGCGCCTTTTTAGCCCGGTGAGAGCTCAATGCCAACAGCATCTCTGCTCAAGCACTAAAACGCAAGCAAGCACTTAGGAACGTGCCGAAACTAAGTTGGGTATTTCGGCGAGTGTATTTTGGGGGCTGGCAAGGCAGTGAAATAGGCGCATAGCCATAGCTACGTAACTATTTCACTAACACAGTCAGCGCCCAAAAGACGCCGCCCAAATGCGTAAGTTATTTCCGATACGCTCCTTAGAATCCCAATGGCATCTTGCTGCTCTGCTCACCTTTCTCCATAATTGAGTACCTTTGCATTCTTCTATTAGATTAGAGCTTGATTGCGATGAGGTCACTTGGTCAAAAACGGCCCTTTTTTCGTCCTGTTTTCCCTTTTTTTCAAATCCGTAGCGCTACTACGCCACTTCAAAAAGGTGAAAACCTGACAAAAAATTGCTCGTTTTCAGATGCTGTTTGCATGGGACTGCCGCGGATAAAAAGACGACTTTTCAGCCCGGTAAGCTCCATTTAAACACCATCCTGGCGCAAGCACCAGTACACAAAGAAGCTCTTGGTCAAACTTAGTCCAACTTATGTCCACGCCTATATCTGTTGCTTTTCATACTCTCGGCTGCAAATTAAACTACTCTGAAACTTCTGCAATTGCCCGGCTTTTCGAGAATGCCGGCTACACGGAAGTTGACTTTGACGACGGAGCCGACATCTACGTCATCAATACCTGCTCTGTGACCGACCTGGCCGACCGCAAGTGCCGGCAGATCGTCCGGCGGGCCCTGCGAAACTCGCCCAACGCCTATGTGGTCGTAATAGGCTGCTATGCGCAGCTCAAGCCACGAGAGATTGCTGAAATCCCCGGCGTGGACCTCGTGCTCGGCGCTGCGGAGAAATTTCGCATCCTGGAATTTGTGGACCAGCTCTCCGTTGCACCCGGCAAAGGCCTACTCCAACCCGGCCAGGTGACCAACCGCGACCACAAGGCCGTGGTGCAGGCAGGTGCAATCAAAGAGGTCAACAATTTTATCCAGGCTTTCAGCTTCGGAGACCGTACCCGGTCCTTCCTCAAAGTGCAGGATGGCTGCGACTACAAGTGCACTTACTGCACCATTCCGCTGGCCAGGGGACGCAGCCGCAGCGATACCGTAGAAAATGTGGTAAACAACGCCCGCCAGATCGCTGAAATGGGCGTAAAGGAAATTGTCCTTACAGGGGTAAACATCGGCGACTTTGGCAATGGAACGGAAATAATCGAGGGCGGAAAACCCAAAAAAGATGCGCTCTTCATTGACCTGGTCAGGGAACTGGACACGGTGGAAGGCATTGAACGCATACGCATCTCGAGCATTGAACCCAATCTCTGCACGGACGAGGTGATCTCTTTCGTCGCACAATCGCAGCGCTTTATGCCCCACTTTCATATGCCCCTGCAAAGTGGCAACAACAAGCAACTGGCCGACATGCGCCGCCGCTACCGCCGTGAGCTTTACGCCGAGCGCGTGGCGTACATCAGGCAACTTATGCCCCACTGCTGCATCGGGGTAGATCTGATCGTGGGCTTCCCGGGTGAAACCGAGGCAGACTTCTTGGAAACCTACCGCTTCGTCAATGAGCTTGAGGTGTCCTACCTGCACGTGTTCACCTACTCTGAGCGGCCCAACACCCAGGCCGCCGAAATGGCAGATGTGGTGCCCACGCACGAACGCCGCAGGCGCAATGAAATGCTCACCATTTTATCCGAAAAAAAAAGACGGCTGTTTTACCAAAACCACGTCGGCGAACAGCGACCTGTTTTGTTTGAAAAAAGTACCGAACCAGGTAAAATGTCGGGCTTCACGGACAATTATATCCGCATAGAAATGCCGCTGGTGGAAAGCTGGCTCAACACTGTCAGGCCGATGAGACTGGAACGGGTGAATGGAGAAGGCCTGATGGAGGTTAAAAGCCTGGAGTCTGCACTACCTGTCTAATTGCTGTAGCCCGTAATTTTCGATAAGGGCAATAAGGTCTTTTGAAAAGTTGGCCTGCTGCGCAAACCCGGCTTTTTCCAACCCGATGGCCCAGGTCTTGTAACCACTGCCTTTGAGGTAGGCGAAATTCTGTTCAACAAAAAGACTGAAATCCCTGAAACTGGCCCAGGCAGATTCATACCTGCGGTAGCGAATGCCTTGATACGTTGCACATTCGCCTTTCCAATGGCCCCTGCAAGGCAGCGCAAACTGGTTGTTTGCCTCCAGCGCAAGATCCCGTTTCCCGGCTGCACTGTGGTACAGCGCAATCCCTAAAATAACCGAGGCCGGTATGTCAAACTTCTGCTGCTCGGCAATGGCTACTTTTGCAAAACGCTTGAGATATGCCTGTTTTGCGTCTTCGCTAATCACCGCAAATTCTGACGGCGCTTGCCTGTTGCCGCCCTCGTTCCCTATGAAAGGCAACTCCATTTTATCCACTACTGCGGCTTGGTCGCTGAGAGCTGGCGCGGCATCGGTCAACTTTTCTTTTGGGGGGCTTGCTCGCTCTTCTGCTTTTTCGGCTCCGTCAAATGACACCTGAAAAGTGATGTCTTTTTTGAACCAGACGTACAGTACCAGCGCGATGACAGATAGTTTGAACCAGTTTTTTTTCAGAAAAGTGAGGATGCTTTCAGCCTTAATCTCGGCACTCATGGCATTTTGTTTTAAATTTTGAATACATAGTCTCAAAATTAAAACAAAATGTTTTTTAAACCAAATTGTTTCTACTTTTTTTAATTGTAACTACTTCTACGCAGGAGAGTTTGGGAGAAGGAGGGGGAAAAAGGAAGAAAAAAATGAAATCCTTTCTTCCTCTCTCCAAATTGAGCCTGCCTCATAAGAGCTTGTTTGCGATTTGGTGCTTGAGCAGAGATGCTATTGAGATTGAGCTTGCCGGGCTAAAAAGGTGTCTTTTCCGCCCAGAGCCAAGCAAATTTTTCAGCAATAGCTAAAGTGGCGTAAAAGGACCGTTTTTTAGCCAAGTGACCGAATCGCAAACAAACTCTAAGGGCAAATCACCACCACCACGGATTTTTTGATACAGCCCCTGCAAAGTAGATGCTTTTAGGAACGTGCCGGGAATAACTTTCGCATTTGGGTGACGTCTTTTGAGCGCTGGCTGTGTTAGTGAAATGGGCACGAAGCTCTTAATCCTGGCCTTTCACATTTACTTTAATCCGGCCGTCCCTGTTGGCCAGCTCCCAGACCGTGTGAAAAATCAATTTTGCAACTTTTTCTGTCTTGTCAAACATGATCTTGTCGGCGGTGTCACCGGGCTGGTGATAATCTTTATGGACGCCGGAGAAGTAAAAGATAGAGGGGATGCCTTTTTTCGCAAAGTTGTAGTGGTCGCTGCGATAATAGAAGCGATTGGGGTCATTTCTGGCATTGAAGGTATAGTCGAGTTCAAGTTGGGTAAACGTGGCGTTGGCAGCCTCGTTGATGTCGTGGAGTTCGGTACTCAGGCGGTTGGAGCCAATAACGTAGATGTAGTTGGGATTCCCCTCATGTACCTTGTCGGTGCGGCCGATCATGTCCACGTTCACATCAGCGACGGTATTTTCCAGTGGGAAAACGGGGTGTTCGCTGTAAAATTCGGAGCCGAGCAGCCCTTTTTCTTCTCCACTGAAGAAGATGCAGAGCACGCTGCGCCGCGGACCATGACCCTGCCTTTTTGCTTCCGCAAAGGCCCGGGCAATTTCCATGACAGCGCTTGTGCCTGAGGCGTTGTCATCGGCACCGTAGTAAATCGAATTGCCGCGTTTACCCAGGTGGTCGTAGTGTGCGGAAACTACGACGATTTCATCTTTGAGCTTCGGGTCCCTGCCTTCGATAAAGCCGAACACGTTGGAGCCAATCAACTGGCGGAGGTCTTTTTTCTGCATCATCTCTAGGTTGCAGGAGAGCTGGAGGTGAGCAGGTTTGCCCGTTTTTTTAATCTCCTCCTCAAGTTGGGCCAGTTTTGCGGAGCTGCTTCCCGCAATTTTTTCGACTAATTCGCTGGAAATGAAAGCATTGTTTGCGTAGCGCCCTTCGGGCAAGCCTCCTTCGCCCATTTGCTGCCTGCTGTTGAGCAAGGTGCTGCGGTAAAGATTGACGGTTGATTTGACAGCGGGATCAATGATCAGCACCATGCTCACGCCGTGCTGGTAGGCAGCTTCCAGCTTTTTGCGCCAGTCCAGGCTCCATTCGGAAGGTGTAGGTTGGCCTGTCAGGCGGGAAATGCCTTCCTCATCCACCGGCTCTGCTTTGTGGATCAGGATGGTTTTGCCCTTTACGTTCACGCCCTTGTAGTCGCTGTACTTCGGGTCGTCAATGCCGTAGCCCAGGAAGATAACTTCGTTGGTGGAAAATTCATCCCGATTTGAATTAGTGGAGGGGAAGGAAACAAAATCGCTGAGGTAGCGGTAGTGCTGGCCATTCAGTTTTAGTTCAATTTGGCCGTTGTGCCAGCTTTCGGAGCTGAAGATTATTCTTTGGAAAAAACTAGAGTCCTGGCCAATTGGTGGCAGGCCGATTTTCTGTAAATAGCTGGCGATAAAACCGGCAGCTTTTCGCTGGCCTTCCGTGCCTGTCTCTCGGCCTTCGAATTCATCGGAAGCAAGTGCTTCAATGTGAGATTTTAGCTCGGCAGCAGTGATGTTTGCTGCAAATTGTGCTGCATAGTTCGAAGCGCTGAGTACGGGTGAGCCGGGTGCCTCCACCGCTAAGTCCGGAGTTAGCTGGGCTTGCGCAGCAAAAAAGAAAAAGACCAGGAGATAGAGCAGGATGAATTTTTTCATGTTGTACCAAAGTTGAATTTAAGAGTTTGTTTGCGATTTGGTCACTTGGCTAAAAAACGGCCCTTTTGCGCCACTTTAGCTATTGCTGGAAAATTTGCTTGGCTCTGGGCGGAAAAGACACCTTTTCCGCCCGGTAAGCTCCATCCCAACAGCATCTCTGCCCAAGCACCAAAACGCAAACAAGCTCTGAAGATGGACAAAGATTGTGGTTTTCTTGCTCCTCCCACAGTTTGGGATGTTTTTTGGGGAAATTGAAAATCCTTCTCCACCTCTTCTGCTTAGAAGCTGTTTGAATTGAGCTTGCCAAGCTCAATTCAAACAGCTTCTCGGCTCAAACACCAAAACCACAATAGGCTCTGACAGGATGGCTGATAATCTCCCCTACTACAGGAGCGCGGCATAAATTTTCGGGACAGCCGGGCTTTTATTAAATTTGCATAACTACTTGTAGAAGATGGGAGGAGGCAGAAAAAATGAAATTTTTTCTGCCTCCTCCCACAATTTTAGGCTGTCTCTCAAGCCAAACCGCCACCTTTGACAGCGAATAAGATTCTTCCGAGAGGTTTTTTTTTTTAAAATTCCTTTGAAATTTAAAAAAAACCTCTCCAAAAGATTATTTGGGGGCTGCCAATCTCCCTTGGATTAATGATACAACCCTTGCTAAATAATTGCCAAATATAATAAAGTCAAGGCCTGAAACCTTGAAAGTCAGGTAGCCATTTATTTAACAAAAACATCAATTCATCATGTATCAATACGTGTTTGGCGGAAAAGAAGGAACCGTTTTCCGATTGGTAGAGGCCAAGGATCTGGTTGTCATCCGCACCAAAGAGGCCATGCCAATTGCAGAGCTGCCTCTATCTTCCATGGCGAGAGACCTGGTTCCCTCCCTTCTTCCGGTAGCAGCATTTCCCGAAGCTAACGTCACGGTGTACAAGTGCATACCGGCAGGAGAGGAGTCTGCTACCAGCCTGCGCAATGCTGTGCGGCAGACGCTGTCAAAAGAAGAAAACGTTCGCTTTGCTGGCCGGGTGCTGAAAGACCCCGATACCGGCAGCATTGTCGTCTATACAGAGAATATTTACCTTCAATTCAAAGCCAGCCTGAAGAAGGAAGACTGCCTGGCCATCATGGAGAAGTATGACTTAAAGTTAAAAGAAGACCTCGGTATAACGCCGAACTCTTATTTCGTGCAAGCACCGCAGGGAGTAGGGTTGAAAATATTTGACCTGGCTATGGAGCTGCTCTCCCTGCCGCAGGTCGAAGCCTGCCACCCTGAACTGGTTCGGGAGCGGAAGTTCAAGTTTGTGCATCCCATGCAATGGCATCTCAAAGAGACGACCATCAACGGCCTCACGGTCAACCAGCACGCCAGCGTGGAGCCTGCATGGGATTTGAGTAAAGGCAAAGGCATTGTGATTGCTGTGCTGGATGACGGTGTGGACATCGCCCACGATGAGTTTAAGGCGGAGGGTAAAGTGGTGAGCCCCAGAGACACCATCGCCAATACGGACGACCCCCGCCCCAAGCACCCCTCTGACCGCCATGGCACTGCCTGTGCTGGCGTGGCTTGTGCCAGCGGCGCTGACAAGGCGTTTGGCGTAGCACCGGAAGCGAAGCTCATGCCCATCCGCTTAGGCAGTATCGGCTCTATTTCAGAGGCAAAAGCTTTCAAATGGGCCGCAGACAATGGTGCAGACGTCATTTCCTGTAGCTGGGGGCCTGAAGATGGCGCTTGGTGGAATCCCAACGACCCGACCCATTTTTCCCAGGCCATACTGCCCGACAGCGCAAAGGCCGCTATAGAGTATGCCGTTAAAAAGGGACGGGGCGGAAAGGGCTGTGTCATCACCTGGGCAGCAGGCAATGGCAACGAAGACATAAAATACGACGAATACGCCAGCTCCCCGAACGTCATCGCCGTGGCTGCCTGCAACGATCATGGCAAACGCAGCGTTTACAGCGACTTCGGCGAAGCGGTATGGTGCTGTTTCCCCAGCAGTGATTTTTTCGAGCCTTCACTCAATCCACTCAGGCCGCTCACCCCCGGCATCTGGACGACTGATCGCATGGGGCGCCAGGGATACAACAGCGGCGGCGTAAATGCCGAACACTTGATAGGTGACTTTGAGGGAAAATACACGGCTACCTTCGGCGGCACCTCGAGTGCCTGCCCCGGTGTGGCAGGAATAGCCGCCCTCATGCTGTCAGTAAACCCCGAGCTGAACTGGGCGCAGGTTAAGGAAATTATCAAAAATTCCTGTGACCGCATTGATGAAGAAATGGGCAACTACGACGCCAGCGGCCACAGCCTGTTTTACGGCTATGGAAGGCTGAACGCACTGAAGGCTGTCGAAAATGCCATCGCCGCCGGTAAGCAGTCGCCGGCAGCTGTGTCCTTCGAGCTGAAAGGACTCGCTCATTTCAACCGCACAGAAAATGCCCCCCTTAGTACAGGGAAAGCTGTCGGCAGCTTTGAAAAGGCACAACGGCTGCTGGGGCTTCAACTCAATGTGGATCCTTTTCACCCTGACCTGCAGGTGTCGTACAAACTCATGATTCGGGGAGTAGGTGAAAGTGAAAGTGGCAAAGACGGTACTTTTTCAGGTACCAGAGACAAACGGCGCTCAGTAACGGGCCTGAGCGTCAGCTTGGACGGGAGCATGGCAGGTGAACTTGAAGTTCACTACGCCGTAAAAGTGAAAAATAAAGACAAATGGCTGAGGGCAAAGAATGGCGACTGGTGTGGCAACCACAGCAAATCGAAAGGCCAGACTGTGGAAGCTGTTAAAATCTGGATTGAAAAATAAATGTGCAGGCGAGTACCGGCGACTGGGCAATGCCTTTTGTGGTAAAACGGAATGAAGAGAATAGCTCGGGAAGAAAGCCTTGCTTACATTTCAAAAATCATTTTGGATTTGGCTACCTAAGAAAAAAAGGCGCCTTTTTAGCCCGGTAAGCTCAATTCAAGCAGCAACTTGGCTCAAGCACCAAAATCCCAACAAGTTCTAAAGTGCCGTCAGGGTTTTATGCAGATGCATGAAAATTTGATACTCCATGCAGTAATTACAAATCATTAACTGTAACTACTTAGGTGGCTATGATACTGATAATCAATCACCTAAAAAATCTTACAAATTAAGATAATTATTTCATAAATCATTTATTCTCAAATAGTTTGAGTGCCTAAGTAGTTACCATTAACTTTGAAACCTCTACAGCAGGACTCAAAAAAGCACTACTTCTCTACTTCCTTCGTCACCTTGGTTTTTTATCAAGAATACAAAACTCACATGCAGAGATCCGGACTCAGGTCAAATATTGCACCATGAAAAAACGCCTCCAGTTCACATTTGTTATTATTCTTTTGTTTTTCGGGTTGGGAGCAGCCCTTGATTTTGGCATAACAAAAGAGGATAACCTGCAGAGCTACTCGCGACGCATTGAGAGAAGCCTTCACAAAAAAGAAGTAGAGGTCAGTCAGCTTTTGGCAGATACGGGATTTATCCTCAGGCAATTGAGAGGAATCCAACACCTCTCCTCTCCTGAGCAGGAGGCCGACCTGGACAAGCTCCTGAAACTCACCCAAAAGGAATTCAACGTGCGGCTTTACATGGGGGATTCACTCGTTTACTGGCTGAATAACCGTGCCTTTCTGACGGCAGACCAGGCAAGGGAATTGAGAAAAGCAGAGGATGGGGAATCGCTGATTCGGCTTCCGGACGGCTATTTTGAATTCGTAAAATCCAGGTTTCCCGGCGAGGTAACGGCTCTGGCGCTGATTCCCATCAAGCGAGAATTTTCCCGCAAAAGTGATTTCCTGCCCAACACGTTCTTCACAGATGACTTTCCGATACCCGAAGATGTTTACCTAACAGAGGATAAAACAGATTTTGCCATCCACTCCCTACATGGAAAAACCTTGGCCTACTTAGACGCCGTGGGGCCTGCCAAAGACAGGTCGAACCTCAAGTTGATTTTCTTCATCTACATGCTGGGCTTCGTGGCTTTGGGTGTGTTGATCAACGACCTGTCCATCCTGTTGGTGAGGCGCTTCAAGCCCTGGACAGGCGCTGCGTTTCTGTTTGGTGCGGTCATTCTGGTTCGTTGGTTTATCATTCAGTCGGGTTTTACCGAGCATTTCGCCAGTTTTGAAGTTTTCTCTAAGATGTACACGGACGATGTTATTGAGGGGGCCAATTCTCTGGGAGAACTGTTGATCAACATCATTTTGCTGGTCTGGTTGATGGTGTTCTTCAACCGTGAATTCCAGGTAAAGGAGTTTACCTACCCTTCCATGACCATCCGGTTCGGGCTTGCAGTTTTGAATTATTTTGCCATCAACCTGGGGCTGGTGATGGTCTGCTACATTTTCAAATCCATCATACTGGATTCGAAGATCGTTTTTGATTTTGAAAACGTGTTCAACCTCAACGGGCAAAGCATCCTGGCTATGATTGGCGTCGTATTGCTGCTGCTGGCGCTCTTTCTGTTTAGCCATCGCATGATGGCAGCAATCAATAAGTTGGGCCTGCACAAATACTGGCGCTTAGGGGCAATTGCCGGCTCGCTGCTGCTTGCAACTCCGGTCATGATGGCCATGCACCTGAATTTGGGACTTGTATATTTCCTCATAGCAGCGGTCATCTATCTGGTGGTTTACGAGCTTTTTACTGAAATACAAGACATGAGCCTGGCCTGGCTGGTGGGGTGGTTGATGTTGTTTTCGAGCCTTACTGCTATGCTGCTTTACAAATACAATGGAGACAAAGACTACAAGCGCAGGGTGAGTTACGCAATTGCCCTGGCAAAATACGAAGACCCTATTGCCAGAACGGGTATTTTGGAAATCGGCACCAATTTGTTGTCCGATTCTTCCCTGATGATGTGGAATTTGCTGGTGGATTATTTCCAAGGTGACCCCATCCCCAAAGAGGAAGCCAGAGATATCATTGAGGCGCAAATGGGATTGGACAAGTACCTGCTCCACAATTATGATTTCCGACTGACGGGTTTTTACCGGAAAACAGGAAACAAGGCCTTTACTGAACAGAAGCAAACCTTTGGTGAAATGGAGGAAATGTTTCACAAAGCCAACCCTGCTGACTCGCTGAACAGGTGGCCCTTCCTCCGATTCAGACCTGAAAAAACCAGAGACCCGGGCTACCTGCTCCGACTTGATTTAAGGACAAACGACCCGCTGACCATCTTCGTCATGTTCAAGCGCTCCTTCTCCACGCCCTCTAAAGTGTACACGGAATTGCTGTTGGACAAAAAATACAAGGACCTCGAAGAACTTGACAACTACGACTACGGAATATACCAGGATGACCGCCTCATTGAAGAGCGAAACAGATCCTACAGCAAGCAATTGACAGATCCCGTACCGCCCCTGGGCCAATACAGCGTAGTAAAACACACGAGCACCCGCTCCGAATTGCTCTACCACGCCGAGGATAACATCGTCATCAAAATCGGACGCCAAACAGGTGGGTACATCAAACCGCTGTCTTTGTTCTCTTATGTATTTGCCTTGCTCTCAATTGCCGTGTTAGTGTTTGGAGGGATAAACTATTACTCAAATGCCCTACCTGGCCCACTGAATTTTCTGCGCACAGCAAAGCCTTCGCTGCGCAGCCAGTTCCAGTTTTGGTATATCGGCATGATCCTGTTCTCTTTCCTTGGCATCGGTGCTGTCACGGTGTGGTATTTCCAGCAGACATCCGATGAATACAACAAAGGACGCCTCGACCGGAAAGTGACTTCTGCCCTGGCCTATGTCAACTACGAAATCAAAACCTGGCATAAAGAGCGCCTGCGCGAATGGGAAAAAGAGCGACTACGCAAAAGCCGCAGCCGATTGCAGTATGGAGAAGCCGGTGCCACCGGGCAAGAGAGTGGGCGTAAAAAGCCAAAAATTGAAGTGGGTAGCCTGAATGATATTCAGTCCATCCAAAACATGCAGGAATTAGATGCCTTTTCGCTCGCTTCTCTCATCCCTCTCATCTCTGAGGTTCATCGGCTGGACGTCAACATTTACGACCTCAAAGGCAACCTCATCACCTCATCCGAAGGCGACATCTTTAAAGGAGGGCTGGTTTCGCCAATCATGGGAGCTTATGCCTATCAGTGCCTTTCCCGCCTGGGCTATGAAAGAAAAGACCAGGACGAAAGCGTCGGCACGCTCAACTACACGGCAGCCTACCTCCCCTTGAAAAACCTGGAGGGAAATACCTTAGCCTACATGGGCATTCCGTATTATGCCAGGCACAAAGAATTGCGGAGTGACGTTACTGATTTTATGAGTACCCTGCTCAACGTCTATGTCTTTCTGTTGTTAATTGCAGGAGGCCTGGCCATTTTTGTGGCTAATTCGATCACCAGAGCATTGACGGAGTTGGGCGAAAATCTGCAAAAACTCAGACTGGAAGGCAACCAGCCCCTCCCCTGGAAGCGAAAAGATGAAATAGGCGATTTAGTTGAAGCCTATAATCAGGCTACCCGCAAGATTGCCGAAAGCTCCCGCCTGTTGGCCCAATCCGAGCGGGAGGTTGCCTGGAGGGAAATGGCTAAACAGGTAGCACATGAAATAAAAAATCCCCTCACCCCCATGAAGTTGAGCATCCAATACCTGCGACACGCCTACCAGTCTAACCCCGATTCCAAACTGATTGGCCCCCTCATTGACCGAGTGTCCGACACCCTGGTCGAGCAAATTGAGTCGCTATCGCAAATCGCTACCGAGTTTTCCAGCTTTGCCAAAATGCCGAAACCCGAAAATACGCAATTCTCGCTGAACGACCTTGCTGCTTCCGTTCACCATTTGTTCAGCAACGAACGACCTGATATAGATTTCCCCATAGACCTGCCAAACAAAGAATTTGACGTTTATGCCGACAGAAACCACATCACGAGAGTTATAAATAACCTTTTGAAGAATGCCATTCAGTCCATCCCCGACTACCAAAAAGGAAAAATTTCAATTTCTCTTTACCAAAAAGGAAAAAATGTCGTTTTAAAGGTGACCGACAATGGGAGTGGTATTCCAACTGAAATCCGAGGAAAGGTATTTACGCCCAATTTTTCCACCAAAACATCGGGTACCGGCCTGGGGCTGGCCATTTGCAAGAGCATTGTCGAAGGCTCAAATGGCGATATTTACTTTGAAACAGAAACCGGAAAAGGCAGCTCCTTTTTCGTTGAATTACCGCTCATAAGCGTCCATGAAACCACAGCTACCTGATAGACAATGTTGGAATAGCACTTTGACAATTTCAGCCATCAGGCAGCTTCTCAGGAACGTGTCGGAAATAACTTACGCATTTGGGCGGCGTCTTTTGGGTGCTGGCTGTGTTAGTGAAATAGTTACGTAGCTAAGGTTATGCGCCTATTTCACTGCCTTGCCAACCCCCAAAATACACTGGCCGAAATACCCAACTTATTTCCGGCACGTTCCTAAATAGTTAGAGCTTGTTTGCGATTTGGTCACTTGGCTAAAAAACGGCCCTTTTACGCCACTTTTCCCCCTCTTTTCCGTTGCGTAGCAGCGCTACGCAACGGAAAAAAGGAGAAAAATTGACGAAAAATTGCTCGTTTTCAGATGCTGTTGGGGTTGGGCTGGCGGAGATAAAAAGGCACCTTTTTAGCCCGGTAAGCTCCATCCTAACAGCATCTCAGCTCAAACACCAAAACGCAAACAAGCTTTTACACAATTTCAACTATCAAACAATTTTCCATGAAACACCCGGCAATCACAGCCCTTTCAATTTTTATCTTTTTTGTATTTCTGAATTACACAAGTGCCCAATGTATTTCGGGAGACTGCAAAAACGGTACGGGGATTTACCTCTATCCCAGCGGAGCCAAATACATTGGCCAATTTAAAGATGGCGAAATTCACGGCATCGGCACCTGCTACTACACCGACAACAGCACCTACCGGGGCGAATGGGTGCACCGATACCCCGATGGCAACGGCATCAAGACTCTGGCCGACGGCAGATTCTGGGAAGGCCGCTGGCAGCAGGGCTTCCCCATTGACTCATCGGGAAATATCATTAAAGAGCTTTTCCCCAGCGAAGAGGTAGTGATCGAGCCTGAAATCCAATCGGGCTGTATATCGGGAGATTGCGAAAACGGGGAAGGAGTCTTTGCCTATCCTGACGGCAGCAAGTATGAAGGGCAGTTCCAAAATAGCAAACCCGACGGATGGGGGACTTTCAGTTATCCTAACGAAGACCGCTACGTAGGCTCGTTTAAGGCAGGACTGAAGCACGGCAAAGGTACCTTTTACTATGCCGACAGCACCCAGTCCACCGGCGACTGGAGCGAAGGGGAATACATTGGCAACCTGCAGATTGAGCATGGAAGGGTGGGCTGTGTCGAGGGCGATTGCAAAAACGGCAGAGGTACTTATATCTATAAAGAGGGCGCAGCTAAATACACCGGTACCTTTGCCAATGGCTTTCCGGATGGCCAGGGCGTAATTTACTACGCCAACGGCGAGCGTTACCGGGGCGAATGGGCACTGGGCAGCTTTAACGGAAAGGGTACGCTGTACCTCTCCGATGGTACGGAGGTGACGGGGTTTTGGAAAAGCGGCGCCTTCATGGGCACAGAGGACGCCCAGGTTGTGTTCCAGTCTGCACCACCCCAACTATCCCCCGACGACTACATTGCCATCCGCCGTGCCAATGACATGAAAGTCTGGGCTGTGATTATTGGCGTTTCGTCCTACAACCACATGCCGACCTTGCGCTATACCGATGACGATGCCTACCGAATGTATGCTTTTTTGAAAAGCCCCGAAGGAGGAGCCTTGACTGACGACCAGATCCGGATCCTAATTGACGAGGACGCTACGCGTGACAAAATCCTTGGTGCTATGGCAGAGGTGTTTGGCAAGGCAGGAGAAAATGACCTGGTGATGGTCTATTTCTCTGGGCATGGCGTTCCGGGAGCGTTTTTGCCAATAGATTTTGATGGCTACAACAACAAAATCCAGCACGAGGAGATTAACCGGATATTGGAAGGCAGTCCGGCAAAGTACAAATTGTGCATTGCAGACGCCTGCCACTCGGGCAGCCTGCTGGCCATGGCGGAGAAGAGTGGAACAGTGCGCAACGTACTGGCTGATTATTACAAGACGCTGGCACAGGCCGAACCCGGTACAGCACTCATTATGTCTTCCAAATCAGATGAAACTTCCCTGGAGAGCAGCGGCCTGCGACAGGGTGTGTTCACCCACTTCCTCATCCGGGGGCTCAAAGGCGAGGCCGACAAGGATGGCAACAAGATCGTCACTGTCCAGGAGCTGTTCGACTATGTAGATGAAAACGTGCGGACTTATACCAAGAACCGGCAGTCGCCGATGATCCAGGGTGAGTTCGACAAAAACATGACAGTGAGCGTGGTGCGATAGCCCCTGGAGCAGCTTTTTCAGCCGTGTCTTTCAAAGGGGATTTGAATTTTTGCTATTTCCCGGTTTGTACTTTGTTCAAATCTACGTCAGACAGGCTGGATGAAGTGTCGGTATTGCTACCGGATTGCGTTGCTTGGTTAGTTTGCGAGCTGAAAAAGCTGCGGTAAAATACAAGCAGGCTTAAAACACCCGTGGTGATGGACGCATCGGCCAGGTTGAAGACAGGCCGGAAAAAGAGGAACTGCTCGCCTCCCCAGAACGGCAGCCAGTCGGGAAAGACACCCTCCCACATTGGAAAATAGAACATGTCCACGACCTTGCCATGCAGAAAACTCGCATAGCCTCCTTCGGGAGGAAAAAGCTGAGCCACACCGCCGGAGTGGTAAGAAGTTTCGGAGAAGATCATCCCGTAAAAGGCGCTGTCAAGGATGTTACCCAATGCCCCGGCCAGTATCAGCGCAAAGCAAACGACCAGGCCAAACGAAACTTGGGAGCGCAGCAAAAGCCGCAGGTAGTAAAAAAGAAAACCGACGGCGGCAATGCGGAAAAGGCTGAGGGCCAGCTTGCCGTACTCTCCTCCAAAAGTAAGCCCGAATGCCATCCCTTCATTTTCGACGAAGTGAATGAGTGCCCAGTCAAGCCCGAAAATCTTAATTTCTTCACCGTAAGTGAAATGGGTTTTGATCCAGATTTTTAGCGCCTGATCCAAGAGGAGTACCGCAAAAATGATGAGAGCTATGGTGAATGACTTCTTCAAAACTGTATTTATTTTATTTGGCAGGTAAAGTGCCTGCAGAGCGTGCTGATAACGCCGTGCGAAAAAACAGCCCAGCCCGGAAAACAAAAAGCAAAGTTCAAAAGTAACAGTATTAACAGGAGGTAGTTTTGAGGAAAATTTTTGATTTTTCCTAAAACGTCCCACTCCAGGAGGAGGATGAAAATACCACCCTCCTTCGGGGCCTCTGCATCAACTACGCTGTAACGCATACAGCCCAATCGAAAAACAAAAATAGTGATTGCACACACCGGCACAATCACTATTTCGACGAAAAACTCTCTCCTGGTGCTTATCGAACCAAGCCTTTTCTTTTTGCGTCTATGCTCAAAGTAGCATGGGGTACAGCTCGCAGGCGTTCTTTGGATATCAACTTGCCTGTGGCCCGGCATACACCGTAAACTTTGTTTTTTACCCTGAGAAGTGCATTTTCCAGATGTTGGATCAGATTGCGTTGGCGGGCAGCGAGAATCGTTATCTGCTCCCGCTCTGCAGAACTCGTACCGTCTTCGAGATTCTTGATTTTTGCATCAGAATTGTCAGCCAGGTCTGCCAGTTGTTTTAGGTAGAAGCTGAGCTGTTTGCGTGCTTTGTCCAGCTTTTCTTCAATGATATTTCTGAACTCGTCAAGTTCTTCATCGGAATACCTGGTTTTTTCAGAAGCTGCTGCCATAGTATCAGTAAGTTTTATTAAAGTTTTGTAGTGTGTAGCTTGTAACAACTTTGTTCAAGGGAGGTGTTTCACAGAAAGGATGGGCAAATTTAGTTAATCTTGAACAATAACCAAAAGTTCAATATCAAAACTTTACCAATTAATAACCAGTGAATACAATATAGTTTTAATACTGCGGACAAGCGGAGCGATATAAAATTGCCTTCCCGGGACTTTTCAATAAAAATGCCGGATCAGCTAACCGGTCCGGCACTAAAAGCGGGTTATGAGATAGGAATTATTCTAAGGAGCTGATGAATTGGGCATTAGCGCCTATAGTTAGAAGCCTTGTGTCAATGTTTCAGGTTTTTGAAGGAAAATGGGAGATTGCCAGCCTGAAAAAGAGGAGGAAGTGGTAAAAAGAACCGTTTTGAACCGGGTAGCCAACTCCAAACTGCCAAAACCTCCGTGGTACCTGGGGGTACCCCCACCTGTTTAGCCAACCGGCAGTAATCAATCAGTGCGTGCCATTTGGTCGAGGTTGTAGCGATCCAACTGGTTGTACGCTGAATTGAGTAAAGCCCTGGCTTCTTTGTCCAGAGGATTCATTCTCGATAGCTGGTACAGATAGCTGATGGCATCGTAGTAGCGCTTTTCTTCCAGGTTGATTTGGGCGAGCTGCAGGTAACACTGTTTGCAGTCGGGATTGCTATCCAGCACGAGGTTGTAATGGTGGATGGCCGTCTGCAAATTTCCACGCTTCCATTCGATTTCGCCGAGCAGTTGGTGGGTCTCCTCCCGGTTAGGAGCGAGCAGCAGGGCTTCTCTTGCGTCATAATAGGCGTCTTCCAGGTGGCCCTCTTTTAAGCGACACTTTGCTCTTGCTATGTAGATTTCGCTGTTCCGGCTTTTGGAGAGTGCAGCGGAAAAATCTTCCATTGCTTTTTCCTTCTCGTCCATGGAGAAATAAGCAATGGCTCGGTTGGAAAGAGCCAGAGCATCGTCGGGGCGGAGAGCAAGTGCGTGGTTGAGCCAGGAGACAGCCAGTTGAAGTTGTCCCAGGCCCATCAGTGCAATGCCCTTGCCGAGGCAGGCATTGAAGTTTGAGGGATTGAGGCGGAATGCTTCGTCGAATTCGTGCAGGGCTGCTTTAGGGCGGCCGGTTTTAGCATAGGCAAGTGCTTTGTTAACCAAAATATGGTCAGAAGGCCCTGCCTGCAATGCCATTTCATAAGAGGCAATAGCCCTGTCGTAATGCCCGAGCTGGTATAGCGCCAGTCCGTATAGCTCATAGGCGCCTTTGTCGGCAGGGGTTGCCGCAAAGAGCTTCTCCAGGGCGGATGCCGATTCACCGAAATTACCGAGATCATACTGCACCAGTGCGAGGTTGTACAGGGCTTTGGTGTGTCGAGGGTCTGCATTAACTGCCTGCGAATAGTAATTGGCAGCCAGTTCCAGTTGGCCATTGTCGTGGGAGGCAATTCCTTGCAAGTAAAAGTTTTCGGCTTCCAGCTCGTAGCCGGCTTTTTCAAGCAAGGGTTGTGCTTTGGCAGCGACGCTCAGGCCGAGTGTGAGTAGCATGCAAATGACAGGGCTGAAATTTCTCATAGTTTATTAGTTGATTGGTGAAGCTGCCCAGCTGTTCAGCGGGGGCATACTGGATTTTCTGCAAGTATTCTGCCAAAATAAATTACAAGCTACTAAAAATCAAAAAATTATAGATTAATCCAACAGTAATAACATGATTACTGTGTAGAGCTGCTTCTCCTTGGCCACATTGCTGTTCAATGGATTACACGAGATGATATTTTTTTATTTAAAATGTCTTAATTTTCAAAATCTGGTATTTTTCTTGCAATTACATATATGACTTTATTTTAATTTCTTATTGCAACTATTTTTTGTAACGACTGAGCAGAGAGTGCTTTGGGAAAAATTGTAAATTCTTTTCAAAAACACTCCCTGGGGTGGGAGGAGGAAGAAAAAATGACACTACTTCTTCCGCCTTCCGCACCTTCCTGAGTAGTTACCTAATTTTTTCGCAAACCCGATGAATTATTTTCAAATTACAGCGGTTCCGGGTTTTGATAAGGGGAGATTGAACACTTGAGAAAACCAAAAGCCGATAAGTCCGGAAGGCGGACTATGAAGAGAATAGCGATTCCCGGAAGCGTTGCGAGGCTGCGATGCCCTTTCGGGAAGTAAAAATGTGGCAACTGTTGGGTGGGGGTGTTTTGAAGTGAAAGGCTGACTTTCCTCAAAATACCCCCACCTACGGAAAGAGAGCGGAAGGATTCCTTCTTTTCCGCACTCAGTTGGGTGGCCACTAACAGTGAACAGCTTCTTAGGCAAACTTCATTTTTTAAAAATAAAAATCCAGGAGCATGAGATCTCTACACACCTTGTTGCTTACCTTATTGTGGCCTTGCTTTACATTTGCAGGTTTTTCCACAAATTTTGATCGCCAGTCTTTTATTGACACCTATGCAAATATCGCCGTCGTGGAAATGACCCGCACGGGTATCCCCGCCAGCATAACGCTGGCCCAGGCTATCCTTGAATCCAACTGGGGGCAGGGATCGGTGGCGATGGAAGGCAACAACTTTTTTTGTATCAAGTGCAACAATGGCTGGCAGGGGCCTTCTATTCAGGCTCCCGATGATGAGATAGGACTTTCCTGCTTTAGGGCTTATGCCTCTGTGGAGGAGTCTTTTATTGACCATTCGGACTTCCTCACCGGCAATTTGCGCTATCAAAAGCTTTTCCTGTTTGATATTTTGGCCTACCGAGATTGGGCCAACGGCTTGCAGGAGTGTGGCTATGCCACAGACCCGTCGTATGCTGAAAAGCTAATTCGCATTATTGAAGAAAATGGGCTTTCTCTATATGACTACGCAGTTCCCGTCAGTAGGATCAGGATTTTGGAAACGGCATTTGAAACAGAAGGACAGGGTGTTGAAAACCTCCAGATGGCCTCTGCTCTGGGGAGTAGTGCCAGGCTGCCCTTTGAGAATGCTCAACATGAAAACATCCTTGAGGTGCCGGGCTACCGCCTGAGCGCTGAAACACCGGCCGCCCAGGCTTCCGCTCTATTGCCCCTTGAGCGGCTTGCTCCGGAGGAGATAAGTGAAGGCGGAGGCATCCAGCCCCTGCTGCCAAACCCCGTTTGCCAGGTCCCACGGCGCTGAGTAAAAAAGACATCTCACTAAGGAACGTGTCGGAAATAACTTACGCATTTGGGTGGCGTATTTTGGGCGCTGGCTGTGTTAGTGAAATAGTTACGTAGCTAAGGCTATGCGCCTATTTCACTGCCTTGCCAGCCCCCAAAATACACTCGCCGAAATACCCAACTTATTTTCGGCACGTTCCTAACTATTTGAGACTGCCACACAAGCCAAACCGCCACCTTTGGCGGCGAATAAGATACAGCCCCCTGTGAAAGGATATTTGGCGGCTACCGCCGTCCTTGGACTTATGATACAGTCTTAGAGCTTGTTTTTAGCCAAGTGACCAAATCGCAAACAAGCTCTATGTAGTTGCGATATTTTTTATGGGTGCAAGCCTGATTTCCCTATGTTGAAAAGGGAACACAAGGGTTGCACCCATTTTTTTTGCTCCGTTCGGAAGGGCCACATTCCTTCTTGTAATTTTTCCGGACAGAAAACCCCCCTTAGATTGCCATATAATTTATAACTTGCGGCCGATTTTGGAAAAGAGCCACTTTCTTTTTTTCTGAACTCATCCCATGAACATTTTTATAATGGAACCGATTACAGCACATTCTTACACCTTCCTCCTGTTTCCTGTTTTTTACCCGGCACACAGGGCTTTCTCCGTCGGGCTTTACTATTTTTTCCATGAAAAAGAACGAATTCCAGGCTGGATTCGCCTGAGCAGACCTTTTCCTGCCTGGGAATAGACCTTTTTTCGACTTTGTGCGTAAAAGTCCAACTGGTTTGATGTTCTGCTTACTTCCCTGGAATCCTGTTAGACAAAATTTTTAATCCGGATTAAATTTAATGAGGTATGATAAACCGATTACTCTCGCTCAGGCTCCTACAGTTTTCTTTTGTGGCAGGCCTGCTGCTATGGACGACACTTACAAATGCCCAGACCAGTGACTGTGAGTCTACAGGAGTCAGGTTCACATTGACCTATTCAGGACCTGATACCTTCTACGTTGACTCTGCCAGTTGCCGGGTTCGGTTGGAAATACCATCTGGGACCATCAGCACCACCCCGCCATTTACTGGATCTACTTCTTACACCCCTCCAGGCGGATATGGCATCGGTGATTCTATTCCCGCCGGAACGGTTGTGGATGTGCATTACATCTTCTGGGGAGGAACGCCATTAATCTATGACACCTTGTGTTTTCAGGTAACCATTGTGGACACAATCCCTCCGGAAATAAATACCACCCTGACCAGCGACACCGTTTTGTGCGAGCTGGGAGATTATGGCGCCTGGCTGTCAGATCATCTGGATAGCCTCGCTGCCAACAGCACGGATAATTGCGGCATTGATGGTGTTTCCTTTGTGGGGCCTTCATCGTTTGCCAACCCGTGCGGGACGGTTGTTGTTGACTTTTTTGTGCGGGATAGTAGTGGCAATATGGCCAGCACTACGGCCAGTTTTACTGCAATAGACACGGTGGGGCCAGTACTTTCCGGCCTGCCCCCGAATCAATTTATCAATTGCGGGGATCCCATTCTGCCTCCTGCTACCGTTACGGCAACGGACAATTGTATTGCAGGCTTATTGGATGTAAGTTTTTCTGAAAGCATCTCTCAGTCTCCAAACGACACTTTGTGTAATCACTATGACTACACCATCGTTCGCATTTGGACAGCAGTGGATAGCTGTGGAAATGAGACAGAAGGGAAACAGATTATCAATATCCAGGATACGGTGCCACCGGATTTTGATATACCTGCTGATACGATCGTCCTTTGTGGAACACCAACAGATACGGCGACGCTTGGCAGCATCAGCAATATCGCAGATAATTGTGCGGCGATACTCACCGTCACCATGTCAGAAACCCTGCTGCCCGGTTCGTGCCCGCATGAGCAGGAAATCCACCGCACCTGGACGGTAATGGACCCCTGCCTGAATAGCCGCTCCAAGACCCAGGTCATCTCAATCGTGGACTCCATTGCACCTACCGCCAACTTTCCCCCCGATGTGACGGTAGCCTGTCAGGATGCTGGAAACATTGGAGTCACGGGCCAACCCACTGTGCTGGCTGATAATTGCGATGATAGTCCGCACATTTCGAAAACTGATGTAATCCTACCTGGTACATGCGATTACGATTTTGTCATTGAGCGCACCTGGAGGGTGCAGGATGTCTGCGGTAATTTTATTGACAGCCTTCAAATTATCACTGTCAGGGACGAAACCGCACCTGTCTTCACTACCCTGGCCCAAGATATGGAGATATTTTGCGATGATACGGTGGATGCCGACAGCGTGTTCAATGCCTGGATCGCTAACCACGGTGGCGCTGAGGCAAAGGATAATTGCACCTTGCAGGACAGCATCGTGTGGCACGCGTATGCCCAGGGCACTACCACCCCCGCCACCCTGCCTTCTCCCGACTGCACGACTTCAGCCCCCGGCATTTACCGCATGCAAGCTGTTGATTTTATCGCAGTTGATAAATGCGGAAACAGGGACACCTCCACGGTGACTTTCAGGGTGAAAGACGACAAACCACCTGTCTTGTCGCATTGCCCCGACAGCGAGGAGGTAGATGCAGATCCAGGTGGATGTACCTATGCGAAAGTTTTAGAGCTGCCAAGAGTGACGGAGGAATGTGGCAACTCCATCCTCCCTTTCAGCTTAAGCATGACGTTAGTCCTCTCCTTCCCCGGGGGCGACCCGGTAGAGACACCCATAGACGATGTGGTTTTCAACTTCCCGGTTCAAGGGCCGCCTTTTACGGCGACGACGGATGCCACTTTGAGAATACGCCTCAACGGTGTGGATGCTGAGACGCCCACAGAGTTCCTGAATGTTTACGGTGAAGACAACACGCTAATCGGGAAAGTAGATCACACGCCTGTCCAGTGTGGCGATACGATGACTATTTTTACCTTGACTGCCGCACAGATCAACGATTGGGCTTTTGACGGAAACATCCGGATTACTTTGAAACCGAATATTCCAGCGGGGCTGCCAGGGCGTTTTTCCGTAAACCCAATTTGCCCGGGTGGCTCGGTAACAGCAGGACTCGAATTCGAGACTGCCAACCCTGTCAATCTGCACTTTGAATATTCGATCAACGACGGCGTCAGAATTCCCGTAGCCCCCGTTGCGCCGGTGGGTGAGGTACTTGGGCAGGGAACTAACGCCATCACCTATTACTTCAGCGACTGCGCAGGAAATGAAACTACCTGCACCTATGAAATTACGGTGAAAGACGAAGAAGCGCCACTCATTGTCTGCCCGCCGGATATGACGATTGCTCTTGATTCAGGTGTGTGCAGCATGGACGTTGAAATTCCCTTGTTCAGCAGCATCACCGACAATTGCGGCGTCACGACGCCTGCTGTGCAGGTGCAGCCAGCAGATTCGCTGGATCGACTGATTACTTTTAACTACAACCCTAATCTAACAGATTTTGTGGCCAATGATAAAACATTCACTTTCACCGGGTTGGAAGGCGATGCAACGCCGGGTGGCGTTCTGTTGACCCTGACTATCCTGGCAGATGTGGATTCGATAGGAGAGTACTTTGAAATTTACGACAACGATGGGAACCTGCTCGGCACCACGGCAGCAGGACAAAGCCATGTGATTCCGGGTGATTGCAATGCGCCCAGCACTGCTGTCTTTACCATTCCGGCAGCTCAGTTCAACGCCTGGGCTACGGCAGGTGATATCGTGTTTACGGCCAAGTCATTTATGGGCTACCCAATACCGCCGGCAGGTCCCGGTTGGGGCATCAACCCTTGTGACCCAGCACAGGTGCTTAACAGCGGCGACACGGACGGCAGCTACATCTACGCCACCCTGAGCTACGAAAGCGTCTCACCCGTTTTCTCGGCTTCGGGCGCTACAAGCATTGACCCGGTGACTTTGAACCCGCCGCTGGACGCTCAGATTTACGAACTTCAGCAGGGCTTAACGACCTTTTCATACCAGGTGACTGACCTCGCCGGCAACTTAGGTGAATGTACGTTCAACGTAGAAGTCATTGACACAGAACCGCCCGTAGCGCTTTGTGGGCCTACCTTCATTGATATCAACCCTTCAGGCCTTGTCACGGAGACCATCCTGCCGGAAGAAATTGATTTAGGCAGCTCTGATAACTGCTCCATTGCCTCCATGACGGTAACGCCTGCCGTGATTACCTGCAATGATGTTGTTTTTAATCCGATTCCGGTGACCTTAACTGTGCTGGATTCTTCGGGCAATATCTCGACCTGCAATACTTTCGTCAACCTGACAGTTACAAATCCTGCTCCGACGGTAATCAGCAATTGTGGCAGCAGTGTGCTTCAGTTCTTTGCCAACCCGCCGGCAGCGCAGGGTGGCGGAAGCAGCCCTTACCAGTACACCTGGTATAATCCCCAGGGACTTCCTTTTGCTTATAGTCAAAATCCGGTCATTCTGGATGCTAATAATAGCCACCTGGGCTTTTATAATGTAACTATTCAGGGGGTGACGGGCTGTGCAGCAGTTGGCGTTGTACAGGTGACCTGCGACCTGCTGCCTTTGCAAAAACCAGCTGTACAGGCCCTCGCCAGTACCATTTGCTCCGATGAAAACATAGAACTGACAACTGCCAGTGTGTGTGGCACAACGGTGAAGTATAAATGGTATAGCGGCACAACTCCCGGTACCTTGTTGGGTGAAACAACGCAGCCAGCGTTTAGCCTAACGCCGCCGGCTGCTGGGTCGTTTAGCTTCTACGTCGTCGTTGAGCGCAATGGCTGTGATTCTGCTCCCTCCGATCCGGTGGTGGTGCAGATAACGCAGAAGCCTACGGCAATGCCCGACCAAACCAACCTGATTCTGTGCGAAGGAGAGACGATACAGTTAAATTCTATCAACAACCTGCCAGGCACTACCTGCCACTGGACAGGCCCCTGCGGGTTCGAGTCTTTCAGTTGTAATCCAAGTCCCATCCTGAACAGCACGGTCTGCAACGGAGGGTTTTACCAGTTGGTAGTCACCAGAAACGGCTGTGTATCCACCCCAGCCACGGTAGCAGTCAACGTCGTAGCTCAGCCAGCTACTCCTTCCCTCTCTAACTCGACTTCTGTGGGGAATCCGGCATGCGAGGGGGAAGCCTTTACCCTGACGGCTACTCCGGTTGCAGGGGCTGTTTCCTATCAGTGGACCACTCCGGCATTTATCACGATCACCACGCAAATCAACGTGCTGACGATAGCGGAGGCAAACATGGCAGATCACGCGGGCACCTGGACAGTAAAGGCAATCGGCAACCCCTGCGAGTCCAATGTTTCGCTGCCCACGACGGTTTTTGTCACCCAATCGCCGGATGCCGTCACGGCAGCTGCGAATCCTTCTGTCGTATGCGAAGGCCAAACGGTACAGCTTTCTTCCTCTTCTGCTTCGCCCAATATGAGCTATCTGTGGGTATATCCAAACGGGCAAATGAGCGCCCAGCAAAACCCTGTGCTGACAGATGTGAACAGCTCATTGTCAGGAACTTATACCCTGCAGGTCTTTAACCAGTATGGATGCTCTGTATCCACTTCCGTGAATGTGACCGTGAATAGCAGGGTCAAAATTACAGGCATCAGCAGCGATGCACCTGCCTGCGCTTCAGGCCCGGTCAATGTTTCGCTAGTGGCCACGCTGTTTCCCATAGATACGGGGTCGTACATTTACCAATGGTCGGGCCCCAACGGATATTCCTCTGCCAACCCGGTGGCTACCTTGTCCAATGCAACGATTGCCAACAGCGGTGCATATACACTCGTGGTGACAAACCAGACGGGTTGCAGCTCGCTGCCTGCAACCGTGAACGTGGCCATTCCTGCCGTATTGCCGACGCCAGATCCGCCACAGCCCAACTCCGTTTTGCCCTACTGTGCCGGTGATAACCTCACGATGACGACCTCGGCATATCCCGGCTCCAATGCAATTTATGCCTGGAATACACCGACAGGAAGCTATACTACGACTTCGCCCTCCCTGACTATTCCGGAGCTGACTGTTGCAGATGGAGGCGCCTACACCGTGCAGTACATCCTCAACGATTGTGCATCAGCAACCTCTGGTTCAATGACGGTCGTTGTCAATCCGATACCAGTTGTTCAGCCAGTCAGCAACAGCCCTGTTTGCGAAGGGCAAACGATTCAATTGACAGTGGACTGTACCACGGGAGCTACATACGAATGGAACGGCCCCGGCGGGTTCAGCTCTTCCGTCTGCAACCCAGTCATTGCCAATGCGAATCCCAATTTACATGCGGGCACGTACAGCGTCAGGAAAAAGGAAAGTGGGTGCTGGTCAGAAGTTGTGGCTGTAAATGTGGCCATCAATAAAAAACCCAGCGTTCCAACAGCGGTGAATGCAGGGCCTTACTGTGCTGATTCAGGGAACGTCATGGTGAGTGTAACGCCCACCTCGGCTACACCTGGTGCGGTGTACACCTGGTACAACAGCGATGGACAACCATTAGGCCCTGCAGTAGCATCGCTTAATTTCTCCGTGCCTAACCCCTTGCAATACGGCAATGGCCCGGAGGAATTTTATGTCGTAGCCTCGCTGGAGGGCTGCCTCTCCACTGCCTCTGTGCCAACCGTGGTCATATTGAACACCATTCCGGCTAATCAGGCAGAGGCAGGTCTCGATATTCTGGCTTGCGAAGGAGACATCATTTCTCTGCAGGCAACCCCGCCCACGGTGGGAACAGGCTATTGGACTCTGGCAGGAGGCAACCCCTCGGGAGTCGTTATTGCCAATCCTGACCAGGCTGCAACCACTGTATCAGGTCTGGCTCCAGGTGTGAACTATTTGTTCCAATGGACGCTGTCCAACGGTGCCTGCCTGAATTATTCTTCTGATCAGGTGCAAGTTTTCGTCAACAAGCTGGAAACGGCAGATGCCGGTGACTCATTCACCGCCTGCCATACTTCATTTGTTTCACTTAGTGCCAATGTACCCCAATCTAATGTGGGCTCCTGGTCTCAGCCATCTTCTCAGGCACAACTTGGCATTGTCATCGTGGATCCTCTCAACCCCAAAACACAGGTGACCGGATTAATCCCAGGCAATAGCTATATTTTTACCTGGACCATAGACGGTGGTTGCGGCACTTCTTCCGATGCAGTGCTGGTTACTGTTTCCAATGAAAATGCCTTTGCAGGCTCTGATATTCAGGACTGCGGAGATGGCTGCCTGAAGTTAAACGCCGTAGGGGCGCTCAGCGGCATTGGTAAGTGGTCAAGCCCTGATTCAGCCCTGAGCTTTGCCACACCAACTGATCCGAAGAGCATCGTCTGCGACCTGAAACCCGGCCAAAACACCCTGGTCTGGACAATCAACGAGGGCGAATGTGGTCATTATTCTGTAGATTCCGTGGTTGTGACCTACCAATACAGCCCCCTGCTCTTTGCCGATCAATACGAGGTATCATTTGGCGGTAGTTTAGCGGCTAATGTGACGAAAAACGACGAAATACCGGGCGATTTCACGGTGAGCATTTTACAGGAACCCCGCCACGGCAGGGTAACGATGGACCCGGGGGGGAATATGGTGTATGAAGCGGATCCCAACTTTGCCGGGGTGGATGAAATGACGTATCAGGTTTGTATGCTCACTTGCGAATGTGTGTCGGCAGTTGCAACATTTAACGTCGGCGAAGATGCCAAGTGCGAAGTGCCATCCATTATCACGCCGAATAAGGACGGTATCAATGACAGCTTTGTAATTCCCTGCCTCGCCCACCTCGATCGCTACCCCAATAACTCGGTGAGCATTTACAACCAATGGGGGGATCAGGTCTTCAAGGCAGAGCCTTATTTCAACAACTGGGAAGGTACTTACAACGGAGAGGAGCTGCCTGTGGGCACTTATTTCTATATTATTGACCTCAGAGACGGTAGCAAACCGCTGTCGGGATATCTGATTATCCAGCGATAATGCAAAATTGGATGACGGCAGGAGGCAGCGGGTGGTTGTGAAAAAGACTGCCTTCCTCCTGCCGGCATCTCTCTGATTAACTCGCTTTGAAATTGGAAAACCGGAACTCCATGAATCACTATTTCTGTAATCTCTGTTTCAGCAATTTCTCATCTCTTCATTTCCGAACAAGTCTGGCTATGATGAAAAATATTATTTCTACAACCGTAATCCTGTTTGCTGTGCTAACCGCTGTTTCAGCTCAGCAACAACCCCACAACACCCAGTTCATGTACTACAAACTGGGATACAATCCGGGCTATGCAGGCAGCCAGGAAGCTCCCTGCGTTACCTGTATATACCGGCAGCAGTGGCTGGGCCTCGATGGGGCACCTTCTATGCAGGTTGCTACTTTCAACATGCCGCTGGCCAACCAGCGCGTAGGTATTGGCGCTAATCTCTACCGCCACACCATCGGCATCTCGACAATGGTAAACCTGGATGGCGCTTATGCTTACAGGGTGCGGCTGGGCAATGGTATGCTGGGAATGGGTTTACAGGCATCCATTCGCTCGTTGCAGCATGATTTTGTAAAAACCGTCGCTACCTCCAAAAATGAAGACCCTAGCATTCCCGGCAATGTACGGGACAAGCTTCTGTTCAATTTCGGACTGGGAATGTATTACAGTTCTGAAAAATTTTACTTTGGCCTTTCTGCTCCCCGGCTGCTGCAGAATAACCTCGACTACAGTTCTGAAGCTGTTATTTCACGGGAGGTGCAGCACGTTTACCTGATGGGGGGATTTATCGTTCCTCTGAGTGAAAATCTGAAACTGCAACCCCAGGCACTGGTCAAGTATGTGCCCGGAGCGCCCGTCAGTTTTGATGCTAATGCCAGCCTCCACATTCAGAACCGCTACGTTGCCGGCTTGACCTACCGGCTCGGAGGTAGCGAGGGGGATAATGTGGGGGAATCACTCGATTTGTTGCTGTCAGCCCGACTGTCCAATCAATTCATGCTGGGAGTATCGTATGATTTCACGCTTTCTGACATTAAAAGTTACACCTCCGGCAGCATTGAGGCATCGCTTCATTTTTGCTTTGGAAAAATAACAGAAGGCAAGGAGTACATCAACCCGAGGTTTTTCTAATCGCCCGGGAGCAGGGAAGTAAAGCCAACTGTGACTACTTGGTAGGAGACAAGTTTTCAATTTCTCTCCAAAAAAACCAATCGAGCCAGACCATAAGTCAAATCGCCACCTACAGAGGCAAAAGGAATTCTTTAAGTTTTTTTTTATAAACCTTCTCTCGAAAAGGTTATTTGGCGGTGGCCGTCTCCAGTTGGCTTTTGATATAGCCTCATCTTCCAGTCGTTAGAGCTTGTTTGCGTTTTTGACCAAGTGGCCAAATCGCAAACAAGCTCTAACAGCCAGTTATTGGGAGGTGGAGCAGAACTTCTCCGAATTGTGTATTTGTGTATCGTCCATTCAAAATAAACTGTCTTATTTTGCTGTTATCCGTAAAAAGTCGGGTTGTACGCTGAATTTGTTTTAGGAACGTACCTAAACAGCCAAGCAAAAAAGAGACTTCTCTGCCCGGGAGCCTCTTTTCCACGTATCAGCTAAATTTCAAATTGGCTTCGTTGAAGGGCAAATTTCCGGTAGAAAAACTGAAAGTTCTGTTATGAAAAAGACACTGATCACCCTGGTTTCCTGCCTGATTCCAATTTTGCTGTTGGCCCAACAGCAGAGTTCCAAGTCGAAAAGTGCGGACAAGCTTTATGAAAAAGGCAAGGCCGGACAAAATATAATGCTGGTAAATGCAGAAGGCATCAATACGAGTGCTTTTGAATTTTCACCGACATTTTACCAAAATGGCCTCGTCTATGTTTCCTTTCATAAAAACGGCCCGGTTGACCCTAACACGGGGAAGCCATTTTTCGAGCTTTTTTATGCGCAGGTGAATGACTTGTCCATGCCGCAAAAGCCGCAGTCCTTCTCCTTATCTATCAATTCTCAGGTACATGAAGGGCCGGTTTCATTCAGCCGGGACAACAACCTCATCTATTTCACCCGCAACAACATGGCTGGGGGTATAGCCAAAGCGAATTCCAAAGGCTTGGTAACAATGAAAATTTACGAAGCCAGGCGTGGAAAATTCGACTGGGAAAACATCAGAGCACTGCCTTTCAACAACGACCAGTACACCTGTTTTCACCCGACCTTAACTGCCGATGGCAGGCGTTTGTTCTTTTCCTCCGATATGCCCGGTGGCTATGGCGGCTATGATCTGTACTACGTGGAAAAAAAGATGGACTCCTGGACGAAGCCCATCAACCTCGGCTCTGCCGTCAATACGCCGGGGAACGAAGTCTTCCCCTTTGTGCATGAATCGGGCACTTTGTTTTTTTCTTCAAATGGACATGGTGGAGAGGGTGGCCTGGATATTTTTATGGCCGAAATGACAGACGATGGCGACTGGGGCACGCCCGTTAACCTCGGCTCACCTTTCAATGCTTCCACAGATGACCTCGGCTTCATTATTAACGAAGAGGGGACAAAAGGCTATTTTTCTTCCGACCGCCCCGGGGGAGCAGGCGAAGATGATATTTACATGTTCCAGTCGGATAATTCTATTTTAAAAAATGAAGTGCCGGCACTGAGTACGATGATCGTGGCGTATGACAAGGCTACAAACGAGCGCATCGCCTATGCGGGCGTCCGCGTCTTTACCCAATCGGAAGACGGCTTTGCAGAAGGAGACAACCTCTACGACGTACAACTCGTGCCCTCCGAAGCAGGAGGGGAGCTGCTGATGAAGCTGGTACGCAAGTCGGAGGCTCAGCTTGGAACGCCTTCGTTGGTCACCAATTTGAATGGAGAAGTGATCACCTATCTTCACAGAGGTAAAAAGTACCTCGTCCTCGTGACTAAAGAAGGCTATCAGGGAGGTGAGACGAGTTTTTCAACGCTTAATCTTTCAGGTTCGCAGACTATCAGGGTGCCGATGGTGCGGAAGGACTGCGCTTCGTTGAACGGGCAGGTCAGTGTGCAGGGATATAATACGATGGTACCCAATGCCAATATTCGGGTCGTTAACCTGATGACAGGGAGGGAAGAGCTGCTCCGCTCAAGTTCAAATGGCAGCTTTAGTTATTGTTTACCAATGGGTTATGACTTTTCCTTGGTTGCAGAGAAGGAAGGATACGATAGGGGAACCGCCTCAATTTCAACTCGGAACATGGAGGGCGTTCAGCCGCTTGACGTGGTCATTAAACTTCGATCTTCTTCTGAGGAGATTGTCAAAGAACCTATTCGGGAGGGGAGCGTCATCGTGCTAGAGAACATTTACTACGACTTCAATCAGTACATCATCCGGCGCGGTGCAGCCAGAGAATTGGAAGCGTTGGCGCAGTTGATGAAACAATACCCCAGCATGGAGGTTGAGCTGATTGCCCACACAGACAGCCGGGGTACCACGGAGTACAACCTCGATCTCTCACTCAAACGGGCACAGGCAGCCCAGAACTACCTGATACAAAAAGGAATTGACGAGAGCCGCATCAAAGCATTTGGCTATGGGGAATCGCAAATCCGGAATCGCTGCAGCGATGGCGTGGATTGCAGCGAAGAAGAGCACCAGTTCAACCGCCGTACTGAGGTGAAAATTATCCGCATTGACGAGCCTGTAAAAGTGGAGTACCAGGAGGGCAATCCAAGCGACCAAGGATGAGAGTTTGAAACCTGTAGTTTTTTTTAAAAAAACAGAAGCTAAAACAGACCTGCACCGACAAACCTGCTTTTTGAACAAACAAGCTCTAAAGCAGATGAGACCAATTTACCGGTCGGTTATTTTTCCCGACTGCCAGATCCATAGCCCTGAGAAGAGCGCTACGAAGCCAAATGCAGCTGGCAGGCTGAAAGCCTTTGCCAAAAAGCCGATTAGAGCAGGGCCGCTCATAAAACTGATCATTGCAAATGTGTTCATTGTCGCCAGGCCTGCACCTTTTGCCATGCCTGGCACCCTTGCCGAGGCTGCATACAAAACAGGTGCGCCAAGTGATACACCTGCTCCCACAAATCCAAACCCGGCCAAAGCCCCTGCTTTGGTTTGCAGGAAGATGACCAGCAATAATCCTGCTGCCACAATCAGTCCCCCTACCCGTAGTGCTGCCTTACTGCCAAATCGTGCAATCAATCCATCGCCGAGGAAGCGGCCTCCGGCCATCAAAAAGGCATAGGTGGCAAAGCCCCAACCTGCCAGGGCCTCTCCCGATCCGATGATTTCCCGCATGTACACTGCCGACCAGTCGGCCATGGTGCCTTCCGTCAGATTAGTGCAAAGGCTGATGAGGATCAGCGTCCACAGCGCTTTGTTCGGCAGAACAAAACCAGAGGACTTTTGACCTGAAGCAGCGGGTTGGACGTCATCGGGAATTTTTTGGAGAGGCGCCTTGAGCTGCCAGGCCGACAGGAGGTGTACCAATGCCAGTAACCCAACATACCTGCCAGGGGCTATTCCCCAGCCCCACGCTATGCCGGCAAGTGCGGAGCCTGTCATAGCTCCTGTACTCCACAAACCATGGCAGGTAGAGAAAATGCGCAACCCTGCCCTGTTTTCAAGCAGAGAAGCACAGGTGTTCATAGAGACATTGGCAGCAGAGAAAGCCATGCCTGCGGCAAAAAGGGAGAATGCCACCATCCAGACCTTGGACAGAGCAATGGGAAGAATAAAAAGCAGGGCGGCTAGCCTCAGTGACCACAGGGTGGCGTTTGCTGCTCCCAGGCGATTCAGAAGAGGCACAGAGAGTGGGTTCATCAGGGTAGCACCTGTGGGCATGGCGAGCAGCAACAGCCCCAGTTGGGCCTCGTCCAGTGCAAACTTTTGCTTGACCACCGGAATGAGTGCAGCCCAGGTACCGAAAATGACGCCGGAGATCAAAAAAGTCAACCCTGTTGCAAGGGCTGTTTTATGGTGCAGAAAGGTGGAAAAGTTGACCATCGGGGCGCAAAAATAATGCAAAAGCCAACCATCAGGTTTTTTAAAAAGCGAAGCATTAATAAAATGTATTCATCATTTTCAAAAGCCCGTAGTGACAATGGTTTTTTAAAAGCAAAATGTGCACTTTGCTTTTCTTCGACCTTTACTTTCCGACCTTTTTTGAAAAAGAATTGCGTGTACTCTAAGCGCATATTGGGGATTTGGCCACTTGGCAAAAAGCAGCCCTTTCTGCCTGCTTTTTACCTTTTTTTCAACTCCGTAGCGATGCTACGCAACTTCAAAAAGCTAAAAATGACAAAAAATTGCTCTATTTAAACAGCATCATGGCTCAAGCGCCAAAACCTCAACATGCTCTAGAGCTTAGTGGGTAATCAAGCCCTGAAAAGGCAACCTGTTTCTTGCCTTTTGACTGCCTGCTTCGGAAGTAAGATGAGACTTTGGTTTCACTTTGGATTAGGAGGATGCCCGGGACGAATCCCTACCCAGCGTGTTTAATTTCTGGGGGGGAAACGAACCCGGGACCAGTTAATTCCAGCCCTTAGAAGCTGTTTGAATTGAGCTTACCGGATTAAAAACCCATTCTTTTTACCTCCGGCAGCCAAATCCAAACAGCTACTAAGGGCCTCCTTTTTTGTTGTTGCAGCATTTTTGTAGGGCACTCAGGAAGACACAAAACAGACGAGAAAAGGGGAGATTGCAGTTTTGGGTGAATTTTTGCCGCCCATTTTGTGTTGTTGGGTGCTGAAAAATCTTTTTTAGAAAAATCTTTGAACAATCAGCCTTTCTGAATTAACTTTGCACCTGTACTTTGCAAGGAACATCACCTCGAATCTCTATTGAGCACACTTTTTGTAAGGATAATTTATAAAATACCTGATTAGTGGTATTTCGTCGGAGCAAGTAAGCTGG
>WBZO01000854.1_pt1 | contig 55322 bp, 59 predicted proteins | sample 5204261 | NCBI WGS metagenome assembly WBZO01 (sample SAMN12412400, study PRJNA552823) | activated sludge metagenome | isolation source: activated sludge from anammox sidestream of wastewater treatment plant... | place: USA: North Carolina | collected 2017-09
GCCGCATATTCCAGCTCAGAAAAGCTTGATTGCATCGCTCTATTCCATGTTTATCAATAGCAAGGTATTTTATCTAACCTTTGCAGGTCTATCTATTTGATCGAATAGATCAGTGTTTCCTTAGATGTAATAGCCTGAAACAGTTCTTCGCTTTTTTGCAGTGCAGTTTGCGTTGAAATAAATCGTTGATAATTTTCAGATTCACTGATACTTCGCCTTATTACCGGAACCAATCTCGCAAGATTCGTCTTGGTCAACAAATCGTAGGCCCCCAATCCCATTAGAAACTCCACTGCTTCATCGCTTATTTGATTGGAAACAACTATCACCGGAATGTCGGGTTTATTTTTTTTCGCAGTCTCAATTACTTGTATTGCAGTCAGTTGCGGCAAGTTATTTTCTGACAGAATCATGTCCCAAGTCTGTGTTTGAAGCGCATCTTCTAGTCCCTTCTTTGTATCAACACAAACATAGTCAGTTTGAAAATCACTTTCCGCAAGGATTTCCAATATCCGATTCACATCCTCATCCGAGGATTCAATCATTAATACCCTTAATGTCAAGTTACGAATCATCTGAGTTCTTCATCCATTAAAGCTGACAGGTCACGTAGCAGTACTCACAATTAACTACCTGAAAATCATTTCAATTTTACAAAACATTCGCGCTGTACAAAATACTTTATATCATGAATTACCGTTATTAATTCAAATATTAGATAAAAATCATGAAGGTAAATTCCTAAACTTTTCAAATCGCTTTCCGATAACTGCAAGCAACGGTGGTTGTATACCCTCTTGGATTGCGGGGCATGCCAGCGTATTAAAGGCAATAGTGCCTAAACTAAATAGTTGAAAAAAGGAGAACCCAAATGCCACAAATCATTAACTCTAACGTTGCCTCATTAAATGCACAACGCAACCTGAATACTTCACAAAATGCATTAAATACTTCATTGACACGATTGTCCTCAGGCTTGCGGATTAACAGCGCTAAGGATGATGCTGCAGGTCTTGCAATTTCTGAAAGAATGACCTCACAAATTCGCGGTTTAAATCAAGCTGTCCGCAATGCAAATGACGGTATTTCTCTTTCACAAACTGCTGAAGGCGCCTTAGGCGAAATCGGTGCCAACTTACAGAGGATCCGTGAATTGGCTGTTCAATCTGCCAATGCAACCAATAGCGCCGGTGACCGGGCTTCGCTCCAAGCTGAAGCTGCGCAATTGAGTGCCGAAGTTACTCGTGTAGCCAGCCAAACTCAATTTAATGGCTTAAACTTATTGGATGGTTCGTTCTTGAATCAAAGCTTCCAGGTCGGTGCCAATGCAAATCAAACTATCAACATCGCATCAATTTCTGATGCAAGAGCCACGGCATTAGGCAGCCACATACTGACAACCAATGGTACAGCAATGGGTACAGCAACCGCTGCTGCGGCTGCCTCTGCTGCCAATGGTGTTGCGGTAGAAGCCGGTTTAACACTTGCTAATAATAAAGGCGTCACCGGTAACATTAGCTATGCAGCGGGCGATGACGCTAAAGCTATTGCAGCGGCCATTAATACGGCTGCTTCGGGTATCGGCATCACTGCAACCGCATCCAACAGTGCCACACTCGGCAATCTATCAGGAACAGGCACAACTGCTTTAACAATCAATGGCAGCACAGTTTCTGCCACAATCACTGATGCCGCCGATCTAAGCGGTTTGGCTTCCGCCATTAACGGATTGCAATCTACTACCGGTGTCACCGCTTCATTCGCTTCTGCGACGGATAAATCGGCAATTACACTGTCAACATCAGATGGCCGTGACATCGTATTAGCAGATTTTACCAATGGCACCATCACCGCCGACGTCACTGCCGGCGCAACAACAAGGACGCTAACCAGTGGTGGTAATGACTCAACAACTGTCACGGGCACCATTGAACTTTCGAGCGCCTTCGGACAGATCACTGCGGCAGGAAGTAATGCCACGGAATTTGGTGCTACCACCAGCTCTTTCAATTCTGTAGCTACATTGGATATATCATCCGCAACCAATGCACAAACAGCGATCAGAACATTGGATGAAGCATTAAAATCCATTAACAGCTCACGTGGCGACTTGGGTGCGATTCAAAATCGCTTTAGTTCAACGATTGCAAACCTGCAAACCGCATCGGAAAATCTCTCAGCTTCTCGGAGCCGGATTCAAGATGCTGACTTTGCCGCAGAATCAGCAAACCTCACACGCGGACAAATTCTGCAGCAAGCTGGTGTTGCAATACTGGCACAAGCGAATTCACTGCCTAACAACGTACTCTCACTGTTACGTTAATAACAAACGTAATATTGCTTTAAAAACAGCTGAAAGAGCTCGGAAACCAATAAAATCCATGCTCTTTCAGTTATAAGGAGTCAGATCATGACTATCAGTCAATTAAATGGAACCAGCCTATCGCCAGTTCCTTCATTAACGACATCGACTACCAAGAAAATGTCCGCATCAAATACCGAGAACATTGCTATGGCGGCTTCTATCGTTGGATCAAAAATTGGTAATTCGATGGAATCCGATGAACAAGTAAAGCAAGCCGTTCAGAAGATTCAGGGAACCGTTAATAACCTGGCACAAAATTTGCAGTTTTCGATTGATGAAGATACTGGAAAAACGATCATAAAGGTAATGGATGTGCATACCGAAGAAGTTATTCGTCAAATTCCAACAGAAGAAGCGGTTGAGATAGCTCGCACACTAGACAAAGTACAAGGCCTGTTATTCAACGGTAAGGCATAATTTAAACATAGGTAGAGTTTTGAAATGCTTTCATCACCCGGAATTGGATCAGGTTTAGATATTAATGGCATCGTAAGCAAACTAATGCAAGCGGAAAGCCGTCCACTTACTGCTTTGGATAGCAAAGAAGCACAGCAACAAACAAAATTAACTGCGTTTGGTAGCCTGAAGGGTGCATTATCCTCATTTCAAAATAGCCTTACCGCACTTTCAAGTCCGGCAAAATTTAACGCAATGACGGCAAGTATTGCAGATAACACATTAGCTAATGTCAGTGCGACATCTGCGGCGGTAAGCGGGAGTCATTCGATCGAGATTCAGACTCTCGCACAAGCGCAAAAATTAAAATCTGCTAATTTTTCTACTACAGATGCAACCATCGGAAGCGGTACTCTTACCATACAATTTGGTACCTATAGCGGTGGCTCATTTACTCTCAATCCGGAGAAATCCGCGAAATCAATAACCATTTCTTCTGGAAACTCATCACTCGCAGGTATTCGAGATGCAATAAACCAAGCTAAGGCAGGAGTTACCGCCAGTATTATCAATGATGGTTCGGGTAATCGATTGGTAATCGCTTCTAACGAAACAGGTTTAAGCAATGCGCTGAAAATAACTGCCATCGATAGCGACTCAACCAATACTGATAACGCTGGATTATCACAGCTTGTATATGACGCTTCCACCGGCGGAACAACTAATTTAACCCAAACAACTGCAGCCAGTAATGCATCATTAATCATTGATGGCATTGCAATCAGTAAAGCCAGCAATAAAATCACAGATGCCATTGAAGGTGTCACACTGGATCTATTGAAAGCAAATGCCGGGACCACTACAACTTTAAATTTAACTCGAGATACTGCCGGTATTAATAGCGCAATATCTTCATTCGTTAAAGCTTTTAACGATCTTAATAAAACAATTGTCGATGTATCAAAATATGATGCCGCGACCAAACAGGCTTCCATCTTAACCGGAGATTCAACGGTTCGCTCAGTGCAAACCCAAATTCGCAAAGCCATTTCTGATCCATTGACTACAGCTGGAGGAGGCCTTAGTTTATTATCGGAAGTGGGCATTTCTTTCCAAGCTGACGGAACACTAAAATTTGACTCTGGTAAATTAACACAAGTACTGAACGATCCAGCTAAAGATGTTTCAACATTATTCGCTTCAGTGGGAAGAACAAGTGATAGTCTTGTTTCGTTTGTAAGCGCTGATTCAAATACAGCGAATGGCAAATATGCGCTAAATATTACTCAACTTGCGACACACGGCACGGCTGTTGGCAGCACTGCCGCAGCGTTGACTATCAACACGGGAATCAATGATTCATTAAATTTCACGATTGATGGAGTCAATACCAGTATTACGCTTGCAGCGGGTGCCTATACTCCATCCTCTCTCGCTGCGGAAATTCAATCCAGAATCAATGGAACATCTGCAATATCGTCAGCGGGATTAAAAGTTACAGTCAGTGAATCGGCTGGGATCTTGACAGTTACTTCTAATAAATATGGTTCCGAATCCTCTGTAAAAATAACTGGAGGTAACGGAGAAACAGATCTTTTTGGCACTTCCGTTGAAACCGATGGGGTCGATGTTGCGGGAACAATAAATGGTGTTATTGCAACCGGTTCCGGCCAGACGCTAACCGGCGCAGCAGAGAGTAGCGGGCTGATTCTTAAAGTCACCGGAGGCAGCACTGGTAGTCGTGGGGATATTGATTTTGCACACGGATTTGCTCAAAAATTAAACAAAATAGTTGATGGCATGCTGAAGGGAAAACTAATCGACAGTCGCATCGATGGTATTAATGCATCCATTAAAGACATTGAAACCCAACGTGAAAAATTACAGTTACGGCTCGAAAATATCGAAAAACGCGTACGCGCGCAATTCACCGCACTTGATGCAACAATCGCAAGTATGACCCAAACAAGCAATTTCTTGCAGCAACAACTATCTAAACTACCAAGCCCAACAAATAATTAAACTTAAAAAATATCAGTCTTACACGATGCGAGGAGAATCATTATGTATACCGCCGGGAACTCTGCCATCTCTGCCTACCAACGTATTGGCGTTGAAACAAGTGTTGAAGCTGCCGATCCTTACAAGCTTATCTTGATGCTGTTCGAAGGTGCGCAAGAGGCTCTGAATAGAGCAAAAATGCATATGCAGCTTAACGAAATTGCCGAAAAAGGACGAATGATCTCAAAAGCCATCATGATTATTGATCATGGCTTAAAAGCAAGTCTGGATATGAATGCTGGTGGAGATTTAGCCATAAAATTACAAGCACTGTATGATTACATGACACATCAGCTATTAGTCGCCAATATTCAGAACAACGTAGAAAAAATTACTGAGGTTAATAAGCTTTTATCTGAACTCCATAGCGCATGGAAGGAGATTGGGCAATTTGCTGAAACTCAAAAAGAAACTCTGCATGTTAGATAGTTTTATAGAAAAAGGGCATTCCATACGATGAACAACTCTCAAACACTGATGACTTATAACGCAATACTCGCCACTACCGGAAAAATGCTTATTGCTGCACAAAATAGCGAATGGGATCAATTGACCAAGCTTGAGAAAGAGTGCAGACAATTGACCGACTCATTAATTAAAAATGACCCGGATCCCATCCTGGATGAAGAACTACTTCAAAAAAAAATAAAAATAATCCATCAAATCCTGGCCGATGACGCTCAAATTAAAGCGATCACAGAACCTTGGTTAAAAAAACTTGAAGGCATGCTTAATACAAGAGACCGGACATACAGCTTACAACAAGCCTATCAGTCCATCATCTAATAGCTGAATCCTTTACAACATGCTGTAAACAGACTTTCTAAACTTGAGATGGATAAGTTGTCGTGATCCCTTCTGTCCCAAAAATCGAAATACCCCATGGTACTGCACCCCCAATAAAACCTGTTACATCCATAACACCGGTTACGGCAATTACTCCTGCTTCGAGTACCGTAAACGAATTTATACAAGGCGAAAAATATCAAGCAGTAATTGAAGCGCGATTACTCAATGGAAATTCGCAAGTTTTGGTAGCCGGTCAACGTCTGCAAATGCAATTACCTGAATACCTGCAACCAGGACATAAACTTGATCTCGTATTTAGTTCAAAAGAACCGAATTTAAAATTCCTCCTCCTTAATGCCCTTCCCCCTGGAACCGACGAAAACATATCAATCAGCACTGCAGGCCGATTTCTCGGTAATCTCATACAAGATGTTTTGCAACAAACCGCAACCAAACCACCCCCCAGTTCTCCTGCCGTCAGCAGCTCTATGCCTATTTTGACTGGAAATCCAATAAATAAGACCGAATTACCCGGTTTATTGCAAAAAACAATTGTTCAAAGTGGATTATTCTATGAATCACATCAAGCACAGTGGATCAATGGAGAAACAAAGCTTGAAAATTTACAACAAGAACCACAAGGAAAATTGATGGTGTTATCGATGGATTCATCGCCAGCAAAAGTAGGGAATACCGCAGCCCTTAATTCTGACATGCCTGTGCATAGCCAGATAATTCCGTTGATTCAACAGCAGCTTAACACGCTTGAGACTGGCCACTTATTATGGCGAGGAGAAGTCTGGCAAGGGCAATTGATGGAGTGGGAAATTGATGAACATCCACAAAACGATGACAATCGTAATGAAAATGAATCCGCCGAGCAATGGCGGACGAAAATAAAACTATCGATGCCGCAACTTGGTGAAGTTATCGCCACCATTAGATTCAATTCGCAGGGTCTTAGGATTAGCTTGCATGTTTCGGAAGCAGACACCGCCAGCCTTTTGAAGATCAATCAAGCACCGTTTACTGCAGATTTAAAATCGGCTGGATTGAATATCCAATCAGTTGAGGTTCAGCACAATGGGACGAAATGAATCACATCTGACCGCAGTTGCTCTCGCATACCGGGAAGGGCAAGTTGCACCCAAAGTGGTTGCTAAAGGTCGGGGCTTGATTGCTCAAGAAATTATTAAACGTGCAAAGGAAGCAGGCATCTATGTTCATGAATCCAGTGATTTGGTTTCATTGTTGATGCAAGTAGACTTAGATGATCGCATTCCTCCACAACTTTATGTTGCCGTTGCAGAACTGCTTGCGTGGCTCTATCGCTTAGAGCGAGGAAAGACAAATCCATTATCTATGCATGATACTGATTCAATGCAAAATAATCCGGGGAAATAATAACTATGCAAATCTCGAATCAACGATCTGAAACTTCTTCAGTACTGGAACCGACCCAATTTGCTCAGGAAGAAAATAGTGAAAATTTCCGGATTCATTCGGAAATCGATATCCTTTTTATCCTTCGTGAAATCATGCAAGCAAATTCACTGATCACCGTCTATCCAAATTATGATAGCGATTTCATCTTATCATCCATCCTTGCAATTTATCCGGATAAAAAGCAGATGATCATTGATTACGGCGCTAATGAAAAATGTTGCCAAAAAGCGCTGCAGTCTGAAAAATTAGCAATAGTTACCACACAAAACCGGGTAAAAATAGAATTCGTTTGTAGTCAAGTCAGAAAACTACAGTTTGAAGGTCAGGATGCTTTTGCAGTCAACATACCTGAATCGCTCTTACGCATCCAGCGCCGGAGTCATTTCCGTATAACAACGCCGATTGCAAAACCAATGAAATGCGTTATTCCGATCCCCGGAACAAATGCTAACGCCGAAGTCGCGCTACTCGACATCAGTTGCGGCGGGATTGCTGTTATCGATCAGCACCCTGTCATCAACTTCGAACCTGGTACCGTTTATAACAACTGCCAGATTGCGCTTCCTGAAATAGGCACTATCACTGTCAACATTCAGGTAAAAAACACATATGAGATTACATTGCGAAGCGGCCAGAATTGCTTTCGTGCCGGCTGTCAATTTATTGAACTTAAAGGAAATATGCAGACAATGATACAACGTTACATCATAAAGCAAGAGCAAATAAGAAAAAATAAATGATCGCAGATCAATCCTTTTGGTTCAAATGGTTTGCAATCGCAACAAATTTTTCCACAGATAAATTTTCAGCACGAACGCCGGGGTCAATCTCCAACGCTATAAAATCTTCCGGCTTCAAATAATGATACAAAGCATTACGCAGTGTCTTACGCCGCTGAGAAAATGCCGCTATAACTATTCTTGAAAACAAATCATCATTCGCGGCTGTTATAACCGAATCCTTCTTTGGGATCATGCGAACCACGGCTGATTCAACTTTAGGCACCGGATTGAAAGACTCAGGCGAAACCTCAATAACATACGCCATATCGAAACGATACTGCAACATTACCGAGAGCCGGCCATACTGAGAAGTATCAGGCGCTCCAACCATTCGCTCAACGACTTCCTTTTGCAACATAAAGTGCATGTCGTGTATGTTTTCTGCAAATTGGCTCAAATGAAATAACAAAGGCGTCGAGATATTGTAAGGCAGATTTCCGATGATTCTTAACTTTCTGCCTAAACTTGAGAAATCGAATTTAAGCGCATCCGACGTAAAAATGGTCAATTTCTCCGATGCAAGCTCGTGATGAAGCCAAGCCGAAATATCACGATCAATTTCAATCACATCCAGATGATCGACCATCCGGAGTAACGGTCTGGTTAACGCACCTAAGCCAGGGCCAATTTCAATAATCCGATCAGCCTTCTGGGGATGAATTTCTGAGATTATTTGCGCGATAACCGATTGATCGATTAAAAAATTCTGACCAAACCGCTTGCGTGGATTATGCCGCTTGATCACTGAGCAGAGCCTGATTTCGCGCTAAATGCACAGCTGATTCTATGGCTGCCAGCAAGCTTCCCGTATGAGCACGCCCGGTGCCGGCCAATTCCAAAGCCGTGCCGTGATCAACCGATGTGCGAATGATGGGTAATCCAAGTGTAATGTTGACACCTTCGCCAAAGCTGGCGTGTTTTAAAACGGGCAAGCCTTGATCGTGGTACATCGCAAAAACACAATCAAAATGCTTCAACAGCGCCGGGCTGAACAACGTATCCGCAGGTAGCGGACCTATTAACTGCATACCTTCGGAACGAAGCTTATCCAGTACCGGGATAATCACATCGATTTCCTCTCGCCCCAAGTGACCCGATTCACCCGCATGCGGATTAAGCCCTGCGACGGCAATACGAGGTTCGTCAATGTTAAAACGTGTTATCAGGTCTTTCCGGATGATACGCAATTTACTTTCGATATCGTCCGCAATGATAGCATCCGCAACCGCTCTGAGCGGCAGATGTGTCGTTGCCAATGCTACTCGCATGTTACCACCGGCCAGCATCATCACCACCGCGCTCTGCGTCAATTCAGCTAAATATTCAGTGTGGCCTGAGAAATGGATGCCGGCATCATTAATCACGCCTTTATGAACAGGGGCCGTTACCATACCATGCACTATTCCCGTTTGACAGGCAGTTACCGCTTGTTGCAAGGTCGCCAAAACATAACGAGCGTTAGCGGAATTTAACTTTCCCGCTACCGCCGGTTCAGCTAATGGAACATGCATAAATTGCAGATCGCCGGGTTGGTGTTGAGCCGGTGCAATCGCCGCATCGTCAATAAGCTGCAAGGGTAATTTCAGTTGCCGCGCGCGTTGCAGCAACATGTCACCATCCGCGATCACCACCAATTTACACGGTAATGGTTGTTGCGCAATTTGAACGCATAAATCGGGACCGATCCCGGCAGGCTCGCCTGCCGTCAGTGCCAGCGCGGGAATAAATTTTTCGCTCATAATTCTTCGTCCAAACGGTATTCCACATAGGCCTGGTCACGTAATTGCCTCAACCATTCCTGAATCACCACATCGGCCTTCCGGGTGCGTATTGCGTGCCGCGCTGCCTGACGGCGCCGGTCAAGACTGATGTCCTGCGAACGGCGTTCCAGCACCTGGATCAGATGCCAGCCGAATTGTGTCCGCACAGGCTCACTGATCTGCCCCGGCAACAACTCATTCATCGTGCGTTCGAAATCAGGCACGGTATCACCCGGTGAGAGCCAACCGAGATCACCGCCGGCGGAAGCGCTGGAATCTTCGGAATAAAGCTTGGCGACTTCCTCAAAGTTTTCGCCATTATCCAATCGTTCTTTAATCGCAAGAATTTTCTGCTTCCCTTCGTTCTCCGACGTTAATTCGTTAATTTTTATCAGTATATGACGAGTGTGGGTTTGATCGATAATGACTGTCGGTACTTCCTGAGCACGCCTGCCCAATAATTTAAAAATGTGAAAACCATTCGGACTCTGAATCACTGGTGTGATCTCATCCAGTTGCATTGACTCCAGCAGTTGCGCAAAAGATGGTCCTAATTGGGCAACCGGCCGCCATTCGATAATTCCACCGGTCTTGGCATCCGCAGCATCCGAAAATTCCGCCGCTACTTGAGCAAAATCCGTGCCTTCTTTCAGCTTCGCCAGTGCCATTTCCGCTCGCTCAGCCCTTTGCTCGATTTGACTGCTATTCATATTCTCCGTAACCAGAACCATGATATGAGCCAACCGGAATTCTTCCTGACCGTCACTGCTCGCTTCTTGAGTTTGCAAATAATTATCGACTTCCCCTTCCGTCACGTTCACTTGATTCTTAACTTCTCTATCCTTAAGTCGTGTCATAATCATTTCATCACGGATTTCCTCACGAAACTTGCCATAACTGACACCTTCATTTTCCAGCGCGGCATAAAATTCGGGGAGCGACAGCTTATTATCTTCGGCAATGCGTTGAATAGTCTCATCCACTTCGCTTTCGGCTACCGACAAACCGACTTCTTTAGCATGTTGAAGTTGGATGTGTTTGGTGATCACCGACTCCAATACTTGATTTTCCAGAGCCTGCTGCTCGGGTATGCGCATGCCCTGCTGCTGCAACCGGGCAACCGTCATCTTAATGGCTTCGTCTAGCTCTTGGCGGGTGACAACGTCTTCGTTGACCACCGCGACAATATGATTAATTGGTCTGGCGGCTGGAACAAAAGCCAATTCTTGGGCACTGACAGAAATAGAGAAGCTGCTGATAATAAGAAGAAAAATGCAGAAACAGAATCTCTTATGCATAAGATAGCGATACTAGAAGAAAGATTACAATCAACCGAATCAATGAACGCTGGTGTAACCCGGAATACTCTGTTGCAATACTTGCAATGGATTGTTGCCGATTCCCATCAACCCTTTCAGTTCCAATTGTACAAAAAATGCCGTGGTAGTCGTTTGTGTTGCTGTGGTCAAGCGTTGCATCACAAGTCTGAGCGCCCAACAGCAGGTGTTATACTCGAGACCGGCTAACCCAGCCAGAATCTTGTCATCCTTCAGCGAATAATTGACCCGCGTCACACCATGCCAGTTCCCGTACAGCGGCCACTGAAAAGAGGTATCAACCTGTTCCAGCACTTCGCGGGAAAAACGATAGCCGAAATTGAGCACTTTCCCTGGCTCCGGCTGGTAACTAACGCCACTCCGGACTTTTTCTATCCAGCCTCTGGATTCATCCATCTGAATATTGGAATCGGTGCTGAGCGTCGGTGTCAAACGGCCGGACACGGCGGCGACAAAATCATTTCTGCCGCTGGTAACTTGCGGAAAAGGCAAACTAACTCGCGGGTCGGTAAAATTGATTTGCTGACCCACTGCAATACGCAAGTGCTCGATACCCGTTTCCTTTTCAATAAATCGCGACGTCAAAGCCAGCACCGTCCGGTTCGCATCATTAATCCGATCGCCGCCGCTAAAACGATTCTCGGTCAAAATCTGGGCGAAGCTGAAGTCATTGATCGCGGAATCGAAATTCGGCAAATAGCTTTGATTACGATAAGGCGCATAAACATAAAACAAACGCGGTTCCAAGGTTTGCACAAAATCTCTACCACCCATTTTCATTTGACGGTCAAACGCAATGCCGCTGTCCAAACTTACAATCGGAACAGCACGATTGATGTTTTCCCCTTTGTCGTCGACCGGCGCGGCAAGATTATAATGCGTGTAATGCAAACCGAACTTTGGTGTGATATAGCCGTATTCATTCCGCAGCGGTGCGCTGACGGTGGGATACAGGATCGTCCGGTTACCATCGACCAGTGTCGGATGATAAAAGTTTGTCCAGCTGCTCTGCATCTCAAAATCCAATTTTCCGACATTATATTTGGTCGCGTTTAAGGCCAGATGCGGCAACCGCTCGTAGGGAGAAACAAACAATGCAAACGGATCTTGCAACGTCTGGAAACGCTGCGCAAAGCCGGTAAAATGCACCGCGCCATCATTTCCCAGCCGCCCGTTATACGTAAAACCGCCCTGTTGCGACAAGTTAGTCAAGCTGGTTTGCGCCAGATTCGGAGTCAATTCGCGGAAATAGCGATCATCGGATACCTGATTATAGTTCAAAAAACCTCGCCAGCCGCTGGCGAGACTTTGCGTATGCGTGTACAAAACACCCCAACGAGTTTGATTGGTATGAATGTCATGCGGAAGGATATCGAATAGCAAATGGCCATTCATATTATTGCTGCCGATATACCGCATTTCATTACTGAGCAAGAAACCGCGTTCGGTCATGATGCGGGGTGTAACGGTAGCATCCAGATTCGGCGCGATATTGAAATAAACCGGCAAACCCATATCAAAACCGGTTCTGGCATTATAACCGGCAACCGGTGCGAGTAACCCCGACTTCCGCTGTCCGCTGTAGGAAAAATCTAACCAGGGTGAATACAAAATCGGCACGTCTTTGAATACCACTTGCACGTGTTTGGCGGTACCGATTTCTTTTTTGTTGTCGACTTCCAGTTCCTTGGTACGCAAATACCAGTCATGATTTCCTTCCGGGCAAGTCGTGTAACTGGTTTTTTTCACCCGGTAATGATCCTTACCCTCGAACAATAAAATATCTCCGGAACCACGGCCCTCGCCCTCTTTCATCGAATAGCGCGGCTCGGTCAGCTGCCCCACCTCGGTTTGCATATTCAATTCCAGGTGCTTACCTTGCAACACGTCTTTAGGTCTTTCCAGGCGGATATTCCCTTCTACTTCGGTATCCTCGGATTGTTCATAGTACTTCATGCGATCGGCAGTGAGCACGTTATCACCGTGATGTAACACGGCATTACCGGTCGCTTCGATTTCTTGTTTATAATAACCTTTAATGTAATCGGCTTCGATTGACACCGGCTTTTTTTGAGGTTTGACGATGGATTTTTTTTCATTCTCCACTGGTTGAGCGGGCCGCTTACTCCAACCGGTCAGTGGCAAAATCAGAAAAAATACCAGGATGAGTATACTGTAGGAAATTCGTATATTCATTCTGAAACTAATGCTGGGAATCCCAATTGAATAGGTTTAAATGCATGCTCCACTTGTTATCCAATGTATTCACCCGAATCTTATTAACATTTAGCGGATCTGATTAATTGATTTACAAGCTATTGTACTATTTATTTCAGTACCCTATCCACCAAAAATCAGTCATTGCATGCGACAAATCATGCATTCGAAGGATTTATCGCGCACGAAACATAAAGTAAACCGCACCAACCATACACAATGCAGCCCATAAATAATCCAATTTCAGCGGTTCTTTTAAATACAACAGTGCAAAGGGCACGAACACTGACAGCGTAATGACTTCCTGCAGGATTTTAAGTTGCGCGACGGATAAAACCGTAAAACCGATCCGGTTGGCGGGAACCTGTAACATGTATTCAAAAAATGCGATCCCCCAGCTGATCAAAGCAGCAATCACCCAAGGCTTGTGATTGAGCTCTTTTAAATGCGCGTACCAGGCAAAGGTCATAAACACGTTGCTCATGGTCAGCAGCAGAATGGTTTGCCAAATCTCACGCATTTATAGCCCCAAATCCTGCCACATCGCATCGACTCGTTTTTTAACCTCATCATTCATCATGATCGGTGTTCCCCACTCGCGGCTGGTTTCTCCTGGAAATTTATGCGTCGCATCCAATCCCATCTTGCCGCCCAGCCCCGAAATCGGACTGGCAAAATCGAGATAATCGATCGGGGTATTTTCCACCAGCAAAGTGTCACGCACCGGATCGACCCGGGTGGTGATCGCCCAAATGACTTCCTTCCAGTCGCGGACATTGATATCGTCGTCGGTCACAATGATGAATTTGGTATACATGAATTGCCGCAAAAAACTCCAGATACCGAACATCACACGCTTACTATGCCCAGCGTATTGTTTTTTCATGCTGACCACCGCCATACGATACGAACAGCCTTCCGGCGGCAAATAGAAATCGGTGATTTCCGGAAATTGCTTTTGCAGCAACGGCACGAACACTTCATTCAGCGCCACGCCAAGAATCGCCGGTTCATCCGGCGGTTTACCGGTGTAGGTGGAATGATAAATCGGATTGCGCCGCATGGTGATGCGGTCGATGGTCAATACCGGGAAGGTTTCCTGCTCATTGTAATAACCGGTATGATCGCCATAGGGTCCTTCCAGTGCGGTTTCGCCGGGATGAATCACACCTTCGAGTACGATCTCGGCACTCGCGGGAACTTGCAAATCGTTACCGATGCATTTCACCACTTCGGTCTTAGCGCCGCGCAGTAAGCCGGCAAACTGATATTCGCTTAATGTATCCGGCACCGGCGTCACAGCGCCTAAAATGGTTGCCGGATCGGCTCCCAAGGCGACAGCCACCGGGTAGGACATGTCTGGATTGAGCAAGCAGAATTCACGAAAATCGAGCGCACCGCCGCGGTGTGCCAGCCAGCGCATGATTACTTTATTAGGACTGATGACCTGCTGGCGGTAAATACCTAAATTCTGCCGGGTCTTATTCGGTCCCCGGGTAACGGTCAGACCCCAAGTAATCAACGGCGCAACATCACCCGGCCAGCAAGTTTGAACCGGTAGCTTGCCCAGATCGACATCACTGCCCTCCCACACAATTTCCTGACACGGCGCGTTGCTCAATTCCTTCGGCGCCATATTCAGTACCTGTTTCAACACCGGCAGTTTTTCCCAGGCATCCCTGAGTCCTTTGGGCGGGTCCGGTTCTTTTAGATACGCCAGTAATTTTCCAACATCGCGCAGCGCTTCGACCGATTCCTGCCCCATGCCCAACGCTACCCGCTTCGGTGTGCCGAACAAATTACCCAGTACTGGTATGGAATGTCCTTTAGGATGTTCAAATAATAGCGCCGGTCCTTGTGATTTCAGAACACGATCGCAAATTTCCGTCATTTCCAACACAGGATCGACAACCGCGACGACTCGTTTTAGTTCGCCCATCGCTTCCAGTTGCGCCACGAAATCACGCAGGTCTTTATATTGCATGGAGAGTCCTTAATGCGGAAAAATGAGAAAATCGAACGCAATACCGGCAAACACCGCCATGCCCACCCAGTTATTATGCAGAAAAGCCTTGAAACACGATGACCGGTCACGGTTGCGGATCAGCGTATATTGATAAGCAATCAACCCGGTTGCAGTCAATAATCCGGCGTAATACGCCCAATTCATCGACTGCAATTGTCCGATTACCGCCATGATCGCGATAAAACAACTGTGGCATGCCATCACACCCATCACGTCGAATTGTCCAAACGTAATTGCCGAAGTCTTAATGCCGATTTTCAAGTCATCGGGTTTATCGACCATCGCATACGCCGTATCGTAGGCGATCACCCAAAATAAATTCGCCAGCATCAGAATCCAGATGATCGGCGGCAAACTACCGGTTTGCGCAGCAAACGCCATCGGTATGCCGAAACTGAAAGCAACGCCTAAATAAGCCTGCGGCATCGCAAAAAACCGTTTGGTGAAGGGATACGAAGCGGCCAGAAAAAGCGCCGGAACGGATAAAATAATGGTCAGTTGATTCAACGGCAGAATCAGCAGAAATGCAATCAGGCTCAATCCCCCCGCCAGCAACAGAGCTTCCCTGGAGCCGACCCGGCCCGCCGCCATCGGCCGGTGCTTGGTTCGTTCGACATGCGGATCAAAATCACGGTCTGCATAATCATTGATGACGCAACCAGCGGATCGCATCAGCACCGTGCCGAGCACAAAAATGACAAAAACATGCCCGTCGGGCAATCCTTGAGCAGCAAACCATAGCCCCCAAAGCATCGGCCATAACAACAGCAGGATGCCAATCGGTTTATCCAGGCGCATCAATTGCGCGTAGGTTTGAATTCGTTCTGCCATGCTCATAACGGTAAATCCAAAATACCCGGTAAAAAAACTTCGGTTACTAAAAGCGATTGCCCATGCAACGTAAACAACGAACGCCGCGCCCATAAAACCGGCGGCTTTGCCGGCAACCGGCGGCAGGCTCGTTCGTACAGAAAATGACCACGCCCGATTTTTTTAAACACCAAAGGAGTGCGCTTTATTTTCGGGTTTGTAAACAAAACGGTGCCAAGCGATTTATTGCCCAGACCGCTCAAACCTCGCCATGCGCCGCGCAGATTCTTGCGCGCCACCACCGAGTGCGCGAATACGACCGGTTTCTGATCACAGTAAAGATAAACCTCCCGCACCATGGCCCATTCGCAAGGGCGTAATTGCAAGATATCCAATTCGTCGCCGTACACCCTGCGTAGCGACTGAAACACCGGTTGCACGAAGAAATGTGAACAACGTTCTTGGATCCGGCGTGTCAAAGAACCGCGATCTTGCAACCAAATACGCTGAAGATATGAAACCGAGGTCAACGCCCCATGCCACGCCAACGGATACGCTTTATTCATCGGGGTAAAGCGATTACTTCAAAAGGTTGCATGATAAAAATACGATCCGCAAGCGGAAACAAAGTCGCTAAAAAGTTGAATCAGGATTATACAACAGTCTTTGCGAAGGAATTACAAAGCAAACCCAGCCATGCAGAATCGTTCCAACAATTTTCGTTATCACAAAAAGGCCCGGGCATCGTAGAAATTGTTATCGCAAAATTTAATAATTCAATCCATTTATACTTTTCCTTATGCAGAAGCGTGTTAAATTTATTTCTGATAGCTCAGTAAAAGCTCTGATACCCAATAATTTGCGCTGAATTATCTTTCACTACTCTTCTCACTTTGCAAAAAACATTGAATGAATAGCCCTTTGGAAAAATTGGAAGTCTTTCCCTGGAATGAAAATCTTGATACCGGAATTGCGGTTATTGATGCGCAACACAGAAAGCTTGTTTCATTGCTTAATCAATTGGCTGCCACACTGACTCGCGGCAACCTGCTAGAAACCAATGATATTTTTACCAAACTGACACAATACGCCGAATTTCATTTTGAAACGGAAGAAGCGATCTGGGCCGAGCATTTAGGCGATGACTCCTGGCTTTCCTCGCATCAGCTCAGTCATTCATCGTTTCTTCCTAAAGTGCTTGAGCTTAAAGAAAGTGAAGCCACTCGATCGCATACCGAGGTGATTGAAAGTATCATTCTTTTTCTGATCCGCTGGCTGGCTTTCCATATCCTCGATAGCGACAAACGCATGGCATTTTTTATACAACATCGTCATGCAGGATTGTCTTTCGATGATGCGAAGATAGCATCCGACAAGAAAATGAGCGGCTCGATCCGGCTCGTCATTGAAACTGTCATGCACATGTACGATAGTTTATCGTCCACAACATTGGAATTGATGCGCGAAAGCCACAAACGGCTTGCGATCGAAAAGGAATTGCATAAAGCTAACAAGCAACTGCTCAAAGCCAATCTGAGACTGGAAGCGCTGGCGATTACGGATCAACTGACCGATCTGTATAACCGGCGGCATTTTAATAATGTCTTTGCCCGCGAATTGAAAAGAGCCAAGCGCGATAAAGCTCCGCTCGCTTTGATCATGCTGGATATCGACCATTTCAAGAAAATCAACGATCAACTTGGCCACAGCGCCGGCGACCGGGTGCTGATTCAAGTGGGTCAGAAGCTAAAAGAAATCTGCCATCGTCCCGGCGATTTCCCTTTTCGTCTCGGCGGTGAAGAATTCTGCATTCTCGCAGCCAATCTCGATCATCAAGGTACTGCGGAATTTGCGGAGATTATCCGAAAAAAAATCGAGGATCTGAATATTCCCAATCAATACATGAGCACCCAGCAATATTTGACCGTATCAATCGGTTGCGTCACGCAGATACCCGGCAAGGCGGATACCATCGACAGCTTCATGTCTATGGCGGATACCCGCTTGTATCAGGCCAAAGAACAAGGGCGCAACCGCGTTGTATGTGGCGCTTAGTCACCAACTTCCGGTGACCGGTACACCATCAAACTAACAAATCGTTCACCGGTTTCAAAACTTCCGGCCGATCGGGGTCGCCGATCAACTCCAGCAAATTAATTTCGATATTTCGTGAAATTGCAGTCAACGGCAGATCGTTCGGTTGCAAGCCGAAAGGATTTTCAATTTCATCACCGATCGCATCCAGTTCAAAAAACGCATAAGAAATCATCAGTACTACAACCGGTGTCAGCACACCGGTCATTTCAACCAGACCAAACGGCAAAAACAAACAATACGCCGCGACGATGCGGTGAATCAATACCGAATAGCTGAACGGAATCGGGGTGTTTTTAATGCGCTCGCAAGCACCCAGGACATTGGAAAATTCATTGAGTTGCGCTTCCATGAAGGGATGATTGAACTCCCCCAGCCACTGACGTTGCCGCGCTACGGCCAGATCATTGCTCAGTTGTTGTAGAATCGCCAACGGCCGATGTGCTGACGCAATCGCGCTGGAAAAATCATCCGCAGGTAAGAACTTTTTTATAGCTTCCGCCGGGTCCTCGTTACGCAAATGACAACGCAAAGCATGTGTGAAAGCAATGATACGTTTAACAAAAACCGTACGAAACTGCTTGACTTCGTCATGATCCCGCTGCGAATCGATCATATGACAAGCCTGGCGCGTCAAACTGCGGGTCGTATTGACCAAGGTTCCCCAAAGTTTACGGCCTTCCCAGAACTTATCGTAGGACGCGTTATTGCGAAACCCCAAGAAAACACCGACCGCTACGCCTATTAACGCAAATGGCGTGGTTGTGAGGGTGTATTTCTGGATGCCGTAATACATTTCCACATACGTCACTACCATCGCAACCATGGTCACACCCAAAATCCGCGGCCAGGTTTCCGTTAAGCTACTACCGCGGACTTGAAACAACAATCGCACCCAAGAAACTTTATCCTTTACAATCAATTACATCACCTTTTCGTAAATTTTTATACCCGCAAATATTGGCTTTTATCGCCCAACCAACGATCAATGTGTTGTTGCGCCAATTCCGGATAATGATCGAGCATTTCATTTGCGGTAGCTTGCGCGGCTTCCAGTAAATCGCCATCTTGCTCAAGATCGGCAAAGCGCAGCATTGGCACACCGCTCTGCTTGGCGCCGAGGAATTCGCCGGGGCCACGCAACTGCAAATCCTGGCGGGCAATTTCAAAACCATCGGAATGCTCAAAAATGATTCGCAATCGTTGACGCGCCACTTCCGACAAGGGTTGCTGGAATAACAAGATGCAGATACTGGCCTCGGCTCCGCGGCCTACGCGCCCGCGTAATTGATGCAACTGCGATAACCCCATGCGCTCGGCATTCTCAATCACCATTAACGATGCATTGAGCACATCGACACCCACTTCGATCACCGTTGTCGCGACCAGCAGCTGAATAGCGCCTCGCTTAAACAGATCCATCACCTCGGTTTTCTCTTGCGGAGACAAGCGCCCGTGCACCAATCCGACAGTCAAATGCGGAAATTCCGCAGTTAGATTTGCATAGGTGGCTTCCGCGGTTTGCAACTGCAAAACTTCCGATTCCTCAATCAACGGGCACACCCAATATACCTGTTTGCCTTGTGAACAGGCTTGCTGTATCCGCGCGATAACTTCATCGCGGCGGTTGTCCGCGATCAACTTAGTCACTACCGGCGACCGGCCGGGCGGCAACTCATCGATAATCGAAACGTCCAGATCGGCGAAATAGCTCATCGACAACGTACGTGGAATCGGCGTCGCGCTCATCATCAACTGATGCGGCACTTGCTCAGACTGCGCGCCCTTCATCCGTAATGCCAAGCGTTGCTGCACACCAAACCGGTGCTGTTCGTCGATAATGGCGAGTCCCAATTGCTGAAACAACACCTGGTCTTGAAACAATGCATGAGTTCCCACGGCCATTTGCGCCACCCCGGTTGAAATTTCATCCAGCGCTTCCTGCTTTTGTTTCTTTTTCTGACTTCCCGATAGCCAGGCAGTTCGTATTCCCAGGGGATCAAACCATGTAGACAACTTTCGGAAATGCTGTTCGGCAAGAATTTCGGTCGGCGCCATGATCGCCGCTTGAAACCCATTCTCAATCGCCTGTAGCGCAGCCAGCGCAGCCACGATGGTTTTACCGCTACCAACATCGCCTTGCAATAAGCGTTGCATCGGATACGGCGCGGCCAAATCACGGCTGATTTCATCAAACACCCTGATTTGCGCGGCTGTCAACCTGAAAGCCAGCCGCTCCAGTAGTTTAGCAGCCGATTGATTTTTGGGCGCCAGTACCGGCGCGCTGCATTGACGCCGCTGCCGGTAATGCAATCGCATCGATAATTGCTGCGCCAGCAATTCATCAAATTTGATGCGCCGCCAGGATGGGTGCGTCCGGTTTTGTAATGATCCGATTGATACATCCGGCGCAGGATGATGCAGATTGATCACACTCGCGCTGAAACCAGCCAGTTGATAATGTTTGATCACCGTATCCGGTACGGTTTCAGTCAACATTTTTGTTTGTCCGGCATTCTGCAGCATTTGTCCGATGAGTTTTACCAGCGTCTTCTGCGGCAATCCCGCCGTAACCGGATATACCGGTGTCATCGTATCAGCGAGCGGCTCGCTTACAGACACGATGCGGCATTTGGGATGAACCATTTCCATCCCATGATAACCGTGGCGGATCTCGCCCAGCAACCGTACACGCTTTCCTACCGCGTAAGTCTTGATTTGACTGCCATAGAAATTCAGATAGCGCATCACCAAGACACCGCTGCCATCTTCGATTTGACACACTAATTGCCTTCGCGGGCGCGTCACCACTTCGTTATGAATGATCACCCCTTCGACTTGCACGATTTGTCCGGCCGGCGCATCCGCAATCGGAAACAAATGTGTTTCGTCTTCGTACCGGATCGGCAAATGCAAAATCAAATCCCATTCCGTGCGGATGCCTAAACGTGATAATTTTTCCTGCACGCCGGGGCTTATGTGCATCGCATCATCAACCGACACTGCCAACGCAATGAAGCTAATCGCTTAGTCGGATAGTACCATCACCGCATCCATTTCCACCAATGCGCCACGCGGCAAAGCTTTGACGCCTACCGCCGCACGCGCCGGATACGGCTGCGAGAAATGACCGGCCATGATTTCGTTTACCAGCGCAAAATTATCCAGATCGGTTAAAAAAATATTCAACTTGACGACATCGCCCAAGCTGCCGCCGCTTGCTTTCGCCACCGCTTTCAGATTGGAAAATACTTGCTGGATCTGCGCTTCAATCCCTTCCGCCATTTGCATGCTGACCGGATCCAATCCGATCTGACCGGACAAATAAACCGTGTCCCCCTTACTGACCCGGACTGCTTGTGAGTATGTGCCAATCGCTTGGGGCGCATCGTTGGTATGGATAATTTGCTTCGTCATTTTTTCTCCTGTCCTGGTGAATGTATTCGGCTTTTTTTGCTATAGTTGCCGCTTGCACACATTGTAAGCTGTATAAACTACGCTATTATGATGCAGTGAACTCAGGTACATTTCAACCAAGCCGGAATTTTTCGAGCTTTTACTCAATTTCCAAGCCATGCAGAAACTGATTATCCAAGGCGGATTGCCATTACAAGGGGAAGTATCGATTTCGGGTGCAAAAAATGCAGCCTTACCGGTGTTATGTGCAGCGTTGCTGACAGCGGAAACACTGACGGTAAAGAATGTGCCGGCGCTTCAGGATATCGCCACCATGCTGTCATTGCTCAAGCAAATGGGCACAACCGTAATTACCCCGTGCGCATCCGAAGTTTCACTTTCCGCTGCAACTTTGACGAATTTGATTGCACCATATGAAATGGTTAAAACCATGCGCGCTGCAATTTTGGTGCTCGGCCCTCTGCTGGCTCGCGCCGGCGAAGCCAATATTTCATTACCGGGCGGATGCGCCATCGGCTTGCGTCCGGTCGATCAGCACATCAAAGGTTTGCAGGCCATGGGCGCGGAAATTCAGATCAAACATGGTTACATCCATGCAGTCGCGAACAAACTGCACGGCGCGCGTATCGTTTTCGATATTGTCACCGTCACCGGCACCGAAAATCTGATGATGGCGGCTACTTTAGCAGCGGGCACGACGATCCTGGAAAACGCCGCGCGGGAGCCGGAAATTGTCGATCTGGCCAATTGTCTGAAAGCAATGGGGGCAAAAATTCATGGGGCAGGCACCGACATTATTACGATCGAAGGTGTATCTTCATTGCACGGCGCCGAACATACGGTCATGCCGGACCGGATCGAGACCGGTACCTTTCTGGTCGCCGCCACCGCCACCGGCGGTGAAATTCACCTAAAAAACACCGGAGCGCATATGCTGGATGCCGTTCTGGACAAATTGACAGAAGCCGGCGCTTGCATCAATTCCGCGGAAGATTGGATTCATCTGAGCATGCAAACCAAGCCGAAATCGGTGAATGTGCGCACAGCACCCTACCCCGCGTTTCCAACCGATATGCAAGCGCAATTTATGTCATTGAACTGCATTGCCGATGGCACCGCTATCATCACCGAAACCATTTTTGAGAACCGGCTGATGCATGTGCAGGAATTAAAACGCATGAACGCCAATATCGAAGTCGAAGGCAACGCCGCCATTATTTGCGGCATCCCGCAATTGGATGGGGCGTATGTCATGGCAACCGATTTACGCGCTTCTGCAAGTCTCGTCATCGCCGGTTTGGTTGCCCAAGGCGAAACGGTCATTGACCGGATCTATCACTTGGATCGCGGTTATGAAAATATCGAGGGAAAATTATCCGCTTTAGGTGCGCACATCCGGCGCATTCAATAAAAAAGGCCTTTGTTCACACAAAGGCCCTTCATCTGACTGCAACTGGAAAATTAAACGCAACGCATGCCGCTTAAAACTTCGGTTGTTTGTAACTGACCACCACCGTGGCTATTTTTTTGTTCAGTCCCATCACCGGAACAACCAGAATCTTTTTGCCTTCGACGTCGGAACGAAGCGTAATCTTTTGAAGATTCAAAATTTCTTTAGGGTAGATCTCCACGCCTTTGGTTTCTTCCAAGCGCTTATCGGTTGATACCAACAATTGCCCGTCTTCACCGATCAAGACGACCCGTTCCGTGTCTTTCATTTTGACGATTTCGCTCAGATATTGATCGATTTGATCGACATTATTACGAATCAACTCACCACGCACCGCCCAAGACAAGACCTGGCCAAATCGTTCTTCTTCCTTGACATATTGTTGATCAGCATATTCGCGGGCTTGCTGGGTAATCAGCACACGCTCGTTTTCGAGTCTTTTCGCCATGTCCGATTCCACCTTACTGACCGCAATGGTTTTCCACACCAGCAACACAACGATAATGCCAACCAGAATTGCAGCATGCTTGGCGGATAATTGCATCGTCGGAATTTTAGCCAGCCACTCAAATTTGGCGCTTAGTAACGAAAATAATGTTTCAGCTTTCGATTGTTGATTCGGGTTTTGTTTGTTGTAATCCGTCATGGATGACTCCTTGTGTTATGGGTAGCAGATATAAAGCTCGATTATCCATGAATCCTCAGATCAGGAAAAGTAGCGCACGCCAAATAGATGCGCGGTCTGATGTTGCTTTTGTTATTTATGCATCAAAATCGCGCAAAACACGCAAATATCGCAAACCCGCTCAATTATTTCGCCAGCATTTATGATTTATAATGCGGCATCCACGATTAGGGCGCCGCCAACCGGAGATCCAGCAACACAATGAATAACGATAAGAAAGATATGGAAGATAGCAACAAAACCTGGTCAGGACGTTTCAGTGAGCCAGTGTCAGAGTTGGTAAAACGCTATACCGCCTCCGTGAATTTTGATCAGCGATTGGCTGAACACGACATCCAAGGCTCACTGGCACATGCGCAAATGCTGTCCGAACAAGGCATTATCAGCAGCAGCGACTTCCATGCCATCCAACAAGGCTTGCAACAAATACTTGAAGAGATACGAAACCGGCAATTTCCCTGGCTGCTGGAACTGGAAGACGTTCACTTGAATATTGAGAAACGCTTGACGGCTTTGATTGGCGATGCCGGTAAGCGATTGCACACCGGACGTTCACGCAACGACCAGGTTGCTACTGATATCCGCCTGTTTTTACGCGCCGCGATCGATCAAATCATTCAACTCATAAAAGCCATGCAACAGGCTATCGTCGATCTGGCGGAACAGCATCTGCACACGGTGATGCCGGGCTTTACTCACCTGCAAGTCGCACAACCGGTTTCTTTCGGACACCATTTGATGGCGTATTTCGAAATGCTGAAGCGCGACACCGAACGCCTGGCCGATTGCCGCAAACGCGTGAATCAATTGCCGCTGGGCGCTGCCGCACTGGCCGGCACTAGCTATCCGATCAACCGGGAACGGGCCGCGCAATTATTGGATTTTGAAAGCGTTTGCCAAAATTCGCTGGATGCCGTCTCGGATCGTGATTTCGCCATTGAATTCAGCGCTTGTGCGGCTTTGATCATGACGCATTTATCCCGCATGTCGGAAGAATTGATCATTTGGATGAACCCATCGTTCGGTTTTATTCAACTGGCCGACCGTTTCTGCACCGGCTCATCGATCATGCCGCAGAAAAAAAATCCGGATGTTCCCGAACTGGTGCGCGGCAAAACCGGGCGTGTCAACGGCCATTTGATCGCATTATTGACACTGATGAAAGCGCAACCGTTGGCTTACAATAAAGACAACCAGGAAGATAAAGAGCCGCTCTTTGATACCGTCGACACCCTGACCGATACGCTCCGGATTTACGCCGATATGCTCGGCGGCGTTGAAGTCAATCAGGCGGCTATGCGTGCATCGGCTTTACGCGGCTACGCCACCGCAACGGATTTAGCCGATTATCTGGTGAAAAAAGGGATTCCATTCCGCGATGCGCATGAAATCGTTGCTCAAGCGGTGCAATACGCGGAACGCAAGGGATGTGATCTCGGCAAGCTCGAATTACCGGAGCTGCAAGCATTCTCCCCTCAGATTCAAGCCGATATTTTCGCCGTTCTAACGCTTGAAGGATCGATGCAAAGCCGCAATCACACTGGCGGCACAGCACCGGAGCAAGTGCAAATCGCGATTCAGCAAGCCAAAAAATGGTTAACAGCGGATCCTGACTCGTCGCGTGCATAACTGGCTCGGCATCAGCACTCAGATTTCCGCGGTCTTAGGAAAGACTTTCACCATTCAGGAATCTGACCCGATCGGTGGCGGTTGCATCAATCAGACTTATCGAGTCAGCGACGGCAGGTTTCACTTTTTCGTCAAGCTAAACTCACCCCGTAACCTTCCCATGTTTGAAGCGGAATCGGCGGGACTTCAGGAAATCCTGCAATCCGGCACGATTCGTGTACCGCAGCCTGTCTGTCACGGAAAAGACGGGCAAAATGCGTGGCTGGTATTGGAGTATCTCAATCTCAACAAGGGTGCCAACAGTCATGGATCCGATTTTGGGGAACAACTTGCCGCCCTGCACCGCATCACTTCCCCGCAGTTTGGCTGGCACCGCGACAACACCTTGGGCACTACGCCGCAAATAAACACAGTTTGCGCGGATTGGACCGAATTCTGGCGGAAGCAGCGCCTGGGCTATCAATTGGATTTGGCCAAGAGCAATGGATTTAATGGAAAATTGCAACAACTCGGGGAACAATTGCTAGTAAATCTGGAGAAATTTTTTTCCGGCGCAGCGCCATTGCCTTCATTGCTACACGGCGACCTCTGGAGCGGCAATTACGCCTATGACGGCGACGGTAATCCGGTAATATTCGATCCGGCCGTCTATTACGGTGACCGCGAAGCGGATCTTGCCATGACCGAATTATTCGGTGGCTTCCCGCCCGATTTTTATTCTGCGTACCGCTATAATTATCCTTTGGATTCCGGTTATAATATCCGCAAAAGTGTGTACAACTTATACCACATCCTCAATCATTTGAATCTTTTCGGCGGCAATTATCTTTATCAATCTGAACAAATGATGAGTCGATTACTTGCAGAAATTCGCTAATGCACATTGATCACATTGCTGATTTATACGAAATATAATGCTTTGCTTCTGTTCCTATGAACTCTTCAAGGTACGATAATCACTTATGACCAAATATGTCTTTGTGACCGGCGGTGTTGTCTCTTCACTTGGTAAAGGGATTGCTGCCGCGTCCCTCGCGGCATTGCTTGAATCACGCGGACTCAAAGTCACCATGCTCAAACTGGATCCTTATATCAATGTCGATCCCGGCACCATGAGTCCGTTCCAGCATGGCGAAGTATTCGTCACCGAAGACGGCGCTGAAACCGACCTTGATTTAGGGCACTATGAGCGTTTTATCAGCACGCGCATGACCCGGCATAATAACTTCACCACCGGGCAAATCTACGAAAGCGTAATCCGCAAAGAGCGCCGTGGCGATTACCTTGGCGGAACCGTGCAGGTGATCCCGCATATTACCGATGAAATCAAGCGCTATATTCAAATGGGCGTTGGTGATGCGCAAGTCGCAATCATCGAGATCGGCGGCACGGTGGGCGACATCGAGTCGCTTCCTTTTCTCGAAGCGATCCGGCAAATGGCCGTTCAGAATCCGCGTACCGACACCTGTTTCATCCACCTCACATTACTCCCTTACATCGGTTCGGCCGGCGAATTAAAAACCAAGCCGACGCAGCATTCCGTTAAGGAATTACGTGAAATCGGCATTCAACCGGATGTTTTGCTATGCCGTTCCGATCGCGAAGTTCCCAAAGAAGAACGCCGGAAAATCGCGTTGTTTACCAACGTGCAAGAAGAAGCCGTCATTTCCGTAATCGACGTTGACAGCATCTATAAAATCCCTGCTTTGCTGCACGAGCAAATGCTCGATGAAATCATTTGCCACAAATTGAATATCCTGGCCAAACCGGCTGACTTAAGCGTTTGGAAGAAATTGGTATACGCCCTGGAACATCCGAAACATAACGTAACGATCGCCATCGTCGGTAAATATGTCGATTTGACAGAATCGTACAAATCCCTGTCGGAAGCGCTGATTCATGCCGGCATTCATACCAATAGCCGGATCAAAATTGTCTATATCGATTCCGAAGCAATCGAAAAAGACGGTACCGATTGCCTGCAAAATATGGATGCGGTCCTGGTGCCGGGCGGCTTTGGCAAACGCGGCGTTGAAGGAAAAATCATGGCGATTCATTACGCGCGCACTCACCGGATTCCCTATTTAGGCATTTGCTTGGGAATGCAACTGGCCGTGGTGGAATATGCTCGTAACGAAACCGGCATGATCGGCGCGCATAGCACCGAATTTAACCCGGAAACCCCATTCCCGGTCATCGGCTTGATTACCGAATGGCGAACACGTGACGGTCAGATCGAAATCCGCGACGAGAATTCCGACATCGGCGGCAGTATGCGGCTTGGCGGGCAAGAATGCCTGCTGAAAAAACATTCACTCGCTTGGGAAACCTATGGCGCAGACCATATCATTGAGCGTCATCGTCATCGGTATGAAGTCAATAGCTTTTATATTCCAAAATTGGAAAAAGCGGGACTTTGTGTCAGCGGTTTATCCAAAGAAGAACATTTGTGCGAAATGATAGAATTGCCGGAAGCCGTGCACCCCTGGTTTCTTGGTTGTCAATTTCATCCTGAATTCACCTCCACGCCTCGCTTAGGCCATCCGCTCTTTAAATCTTACGTGCAAGCAGCAATTAATTATTCCCATCAACACCAACATACCGAAGATGAAAAAATTCATGTAGTCCGCAACAGCTAAATAATTCAGAAAAAAGGGTTTATTCCCAAGAACGATCAACCAGCTGATCGATTATCATAAGTGATTAACCAACTAATAACAGCAAAGAACAGGAAGAAAGTAGCATGAGTGCAATCGTAGAAGTCATCGGCCGTGAAATCTTGGATTCTCGCGGCAACCCCACCATTGAAGCAGACGTCGTGCTGGAATCCGGCGTTATCGGCCGCGCATCCGTCCCCTCCGGGGCATCGGTTGGAACGCGGGAGGCCGTTGAATTACGCGATGACGATCCGCAGCGCTACTCGGGCAAGGGCGTGCTCAAGGCGGTTAATAACGTCAATACCGAGATTTCGGAAGCTTTGATGGGGCTTGACGCTATCGATCAGCGTTTTATCGATCACGAACTCATCCGGCTCGATGGTACCGAAAACAAATCAAGACTCGGTGCAAATGCGATTCTGGCAGTATCGTTAGCAGTGGCAAAAGCCGCCGCGGAAGATTGTAATCTTCCGCTTTACCGTTACCTGGGCGGTGCCGCCTCGATGTCGATGCCGGTGCCGTTGATGAATCTGATCAACGGTGGCGCGCATGCCAACAACAACATCAATATGCAGGAATTCATGGTGGTGCCGTTGGGGATTCCTGATTTCCGCGATGCAATCCGTTGCGGCGCGGAGGTTTTCAGCACCCTGAAGAAATTAATCAACAGTAAAAACATGCCGACGACTGTCGGCGATGAAGGCGGCTTTGCGCCCAACCTGGATAACAACGAAGCCGCACTGCAATTGATCGTGCAAGCGATTGATCAAGCCGGCTATCAGCCCGGCAAGGAAGTCGCCATCGGCATCGATTGCGCCAGTTCGGAGTTTTATCATGACGGAAAATACCATTTGGCGTCGGATGGATTGCATCTGACCTCGGCGCAATTCGCCGACTATCTCGCATCATGGGTCGACAAATATCCGATCATCACCATTGAAGACGGTATGAGCGAACATGACTGGGATGGCTGGGAATTGCTCACTAAGAAATTAGGTAAAACCATCCAGCTTGTTGGTGATGATGTGTTTGTTACCAATGCAAAAATTCTACAAGAAGGCATTAAACGCGGCATTGCCAATTCCATTCTGATCAAGGTCAATCAAATCGGCACGCTGACCGAAACGTTTGCCGCCATTGAGATGGCGAAATGCGCCGGTTATACCGCGGTCATTTCCCATCGTTCCGGAGAAACCGAAGACAATACCATTGCCGATATCGCGGTAGCCACCAACGCGCTACAAATCAAAACCGGTTCACTATCCCGCTCCGACCGGCTCGCAAAATACAATCAGTTATTGCGAATCGAAGAGGAACTGGGTGATGGCGCCAGATACGCCGGCCGGAGCGCATTTTATCAACTCAAATGAAGCTGCTGAGTTTCCTGTTATTGTTATTGATCGTTGCACTGCAATATCCATTATGGTTTGGTAAAGCAAGCTGGCTCAAAGTCATGCAAGTTGAGCAGGAAGTCGCAACCGCTCATGCTAATAATCTGGCGCTGCAAGACCGTAACAACAAGCTTGAAGCGGAAGTCAATGACTTAAAACAAGGATTGGAAGCCATTGAAGAACGGGCGCGCAGCGACCTTGGCATGATCAAGGAAGGCGAGATCCTTTTTCATATCGTTAAAAACAGCGGCAACACTCCGCAGTCTGGCGCCACACAACCGCTTTCCTCTGAACTCTTCAAAAATTAGACGACCTAAATGTGCAGGCCGGTTGAGAGCCGGTGTTTTATTGCAAGCAACTTGGTTCCGGTAATTTTAATACCATGCTGCTTGAAAAATAGCTGACTGATCACATATCGGCATCATCCGTATTTTGTGCTTTTCTAGATATTTAGGAGCAAAACAATGAAAAGAATACTTCTCTTTTTGGCAACGAACTTAGCGATTGTTGTTGTTTTAAGCATCACATTACGCTTATTAGGTTTTGAAAGAATCCTGGATGAGCAAGGCGCCGGACTGGATATTAATTCACTGCTCGTATTCGCCGCGGTTTTCGGCTTTGGCGGCTCATTCATGTCGCTGGCGATGTCCAAGTGGACCGCCAAACGTTTTACCGGTGCGCAAGTCATCGAGATTCCAAGAAATGCGCAAGAACATTGGTTACTCAGTACGGTACAGCGTCAAGCGAAAATGGCTGGAATCGGCATGCCGGAAGTAGCCATCTACCCTGCACCGGATGTCAATGCGTTTGCCACCGGCATGTCACGAAACGATGCCTTGGTTGCGGTCAGCACCGGGTTATTGAACAACATGAGCCAGGATGAAGCGGAAGCCGTACTAGCGCATGAAGTCAGTCACATCGCAAACGGCGACATGGTGACATTGGCGCTCATCCAAGGCGTGGTCAATACCTTCGTGATCTTCCTCTCACGTGTGGTCGGCCATACCATTGACCGCGCGGTATTCAAGAATGAGGAAGGCCATGGACCGGCTTTTTGGGTAACCACGATTATTGCTGAAATCGTTCTTGGCATTCTGGCCAGTATCATTGTCATGTGGTTCAGCCGCCAACGCGAATTCCGCGCCGATGCAGGCGGTGCAAGTTTGGCGGGTAGAGAAAAAATGATCGCTGCGTTGCAGCGCCTGCAACGGGTACATGAGCAAGCGGCTTTGCCCGATCAGTTGGCTGCTTTTGGAATTTCCGGCGGCAGCAACGGCTTGATGAGATTATTCATGTCACATCCACCGCTGGAAGAAAGAATTGCTGCACTGCAAGCTCAGCGCTAATCCAGGCAATTTCAATTAACGCCATGCTAAAAAATGACCTTCTGTCATCGATCAGAAGGTCATTTTTGGTAATCGGTTTTTTGTAACAAACCGTCAATTATCCGTTGTCACAATTCCGCATCAATAGGAAGTCTCTCTGGAAAAATCTTCCCATACGTAAGGCGGATTCACGGATGGTTTCAGTGGAAGCCAGAATGTCGCAACATCCAATCCGCCAACCAGCGTGCGTCCGACAGTATGCATTAGCCCGGTCGCCAAACCAACCGTAATGCCATAGACCGGCCCGTCTCTTTGGCCTGTTAACGCAATATTCTTGGGCAACTCCACCCACCCAGTGGCAACATTTGCAATACCACTCACAAATCTTTCACCCGAGTTATTGAAATAACTATCCTGGGCGACTGCATGAGACGAGAAAAGGAAAAATACTGCAAGCACCAAAGATAATTTAACAATGCTTCTCATCAAAACCCCCTTTGTACAGTTTTAAAATTAAATTTCTGTCTGTAACGACTAACTCGCAGAAATCACTGAAAGTTTACCTTGTCATTTTTAAACAGACAATTTTAATTTAACCGGCACTTGTTGAATTCAACAAAAAAACTGAGGATTTAGGCTTTGATTTGATTTAACTTGGCGGATCCGAGTAATAAGCACAACTGAATTGCGACGATCAATGCACAACCGATACACTTGTTCTGCCTTGTAATTGCGCTTGCCGCAATTTCGTTGCGACTCCCGGCTTTATTTGTCGACGCCGATCTGCCGATCAGCTTCGCAATCTCCCGTTGCGCGTGCTCTGCTTTCTTTAAACTGTAAATCTGGTATCTTTCCGTTTCGGTCAGTTGTTTGCAATTCATTTGCCATTTTCCTTTTGCGAGTTAAGCGGTCAAATTCCGCAACTGATCCCTTAACTTTGAATCTGGAAATTGCACTTATTACTCGAATCCGTCATTAATTACAAACCGGGATTTCTCATGGCAGCAAGAATACTGATCGTGGAAGATGAAGCGGCTATTCTGGAATTAATTATTTTTAACGTGCAGCAAGCAGGTTTTGAAACAATCCGGGCAGAAAATGCCGAACAGGCTATGGCAGTGATTAATGATTCGCTGCCGGATTTAATTTTGCTCGATTGGATGCTTCCCGGCATGAGCGGAATTGAGCTAGCTCGGGTGTTGCGGCGTAATGAACGTACACGTTTAATTCCGATCATCATGTTGACGGCCCGCGTGCAAGAGGCAGATAAAGTATCGGGATTGGAAATTGGTGCGGATGATTACATTACCAAGCCTTTTTCTCCGCGCGAGTTAATCGCGCGAATTAATGCCGTACTCCGCCGGATGGTTCCTGAAGCTTCTGAAGAAGTTATCGAAATTAAAGGATTGCGGCTCGATCCGTCCCATCATCGGGTGACTGCGAATAATCGCGAGATAGAATTGGGCCCGACGGAGTATCGTCTATTGCACTTCCTGATGGCACATACCGGCCGTGTCTATTCCCGCAGTCAATTGCTGGATCGGGTATGGGGCGACCATGTGTTTATCGAAGAACGAACAGTCGATGTGCATATCCGGCGGTTACGTAAAACGCTGCAAATAACCGGGATGGATAATTGGATACAGACTGTCAGAAGCGCTGGCTATCGATTCTCGGTTGTGTCCGAGATGCCGGAGAAAGATTCTGATGAAGAAATTTAAAAGCCGCATTGTGATTTTGTAGTATTTACTTTAGGAAATGCTGATTAATTCAACGAATAAGATGAGGCACGAGGCGAACGGAACGCAGCAACCGAGACCTATCAACAAAATCGGCGAAGATGCGAGTATCGCGCATTGATGCGATTCGCTCATGCAGCCAATTAATCAGCGTTCCCTTTATAAACAATCCAATAGGTTTTTTATTGTGCCTAACAACATTTTTATTTTGGAATGATTTAAGTGTCGGATATTTGGCAACGCTCCACTAATATTATTTTAATCGTTTGTATTACCGCCATCATCTGGATGATTTTTGGAGCTGTAAAAGCTTTGGTCTTTTCCAGTTTAATTTTGCTATGGATGGTGTTTCACCATATCCGTCATCTTGTTATTCTGGAGCGATGGTTGCAGTTATCCGACCACACTCCGGGAAGCATTCCCGCCGGCTCCGGTGCTTGGGACGATGTGTTTGCGCATTTGGCGCGCTATGTCCGCCGGCATAGTCAAAGCCGGGAATTGCTCAGTCTTGCGCTGAAGCGTATGCAAAATGTAACGTCCGCGATGCCCGATGGTATTGTTATTCTGGATGAAAACGATCGGATTGAATGGTGCAATCCGATCGCCGAGCAGCATTTGGGTATCGACTTATCGCTGGATGCCGGTCAACAAATCACCTATCTGGTGCGGCAGATACCATTCGTGGAGTATTTAGCGGCCCGTCAATTTAGTAATCCATTGGTTCTGAAACAAACACGCATGCAGAATTTGATCATTTCTTTGCAATTGGTGCCCTACGGATTTAATCAAAAGCTACTGATTAGCAGGGATATTACGCGATTCGAGAAAATCGAAACCATGCGCCGTGATTTTATCGCCAATGTTTCTCATGAATTACGTACACCTTTAACCGTCATTAGCGGTTTTCTTGAAACTTTATCGTCCAATGAGCATTTGAATCCGGAATTTCATCAACGGGCTTTGGCATTAATGACGGAACAAACCGAGCGGATGCAACATTTGATCGAAGATTTGTTAATTTTGTCACGATTGGAAAATGAGCAAAATAAAATTAAAGAAAAAACGGTGAATGTTGTCCGCTTGCTGCAAGGTATTTTATTGGATGCCGAGTCCATCAGTGCGGGATGTCATCATATTAAATTAAATATTGCTTCTGAAGATCAATTGCTTGGTAGTGAAGAAGAATTGCGCAGCGCGTTTAGTAATTTAATCAGTAACGCGATTCGCTACACACCGAGCAATGGTGAAATTAGCATTAATTGGGAAAAACATAATGGTCAGGGGTTATTTTTTGTGCAAGACAGTGGAATCGGCATCGAACCAGAGCACATACCCCGTTTGACAGAACGTTTTTATCGAGTGGATAACAGCCGTTCGCGGGAAACCGGCGGCACCGGATTGGGACTTGCCATTGTGAAGCATGTGTTAAGCCGCCATGACGCCCATTTGGAAATTACTAGTCAGGTCGGCAAAGGGAGCCGGTTTGCGGTCTTGTTTCCTGCCGGGCGATTGATTGCTGCTAATCGTACCGACATCGAAAGTTAATGGTGCCATTTACTGTAAGCAGGTAGCAGTGATCGGCCGTCTGCCGGTTGCAATCCCCCAAAAAACAACCATTGGTCACTCAATGGTTGTTTACTTGCTGCCTAGAACTCTAAGATGATGATTAAAAGAAAAATTATTATTTTTTGTTGTTTTGCACTACTGAGCGGTTGCAGTCTGCTGCGCTTAAGTTATAACCATGGACCTCAGTTAACGTGGTGGTGGATCGATAGCTATGCCGGCTTCAACAATGAGCAAACATCGTTAGTGAAACACGCGATTGACCAATGGTTTGATTGGCATCGCGACTCTCAATTGTTGCATTACGCCGATTGGTTATCCGCAGTGCGGGAACAAGCCGATGGCGTGATTACTTCAACGCAAGTTTGCCAATGGTCTGATGAATTACAAAAATTAATGGCTCCGTCCATTGACCATGCCGTGCATCTCAGCACACCGGTGGTTTTGAGTCTGAACAAAACTCAGTGGCATCATATTGAGCGGCGTTTTGCAAAGAATAACGATGAGTTACGCAACGATTTTTTACAAGCTAACCTTACCGACCGGCATAAAGCATCGATAAAGCGCACGGTTAAACGCATTAAAAACCTTTATGGAGATATTACCGAAACACAGCGGCAACTCATCAATACCAGCGTCGCCACCTCACCATTCAATCCGGAGCTATGGTTAGCTGAACGCCAACGCCGGCAGCAAATAACCTTGCAGATATTTAACCAATTGGTTGAAGATTTGATTCCGGTTGAACAAGCTTCCATCGTTCTTCGTAACACGTTAGAGCATACCATTCGTTCAGACGATCCTGATTACCGCGCTTATCAATTGAGAATGACGGAATTTACTTGTGACTTTATTGCGCGAATGCACAATAGCACTAATCAAACGCAACGCCGGCACATGCATGAGAAATTAACAAACTGGGAAAAAGATCTGCGCGCATTATTTGAGGAGCGCCGCCGGATTGATGCGGCGGAAACCCGGTAATTTATGCCGGGTGGATGGATGATCTATTGGAATTTCTAGGGAAGCGCTGATTAATTCAACGAACGTGATGAAGGGCGAGGCGCACGGAACGCAACAACCGGGACATATCAATCTGATAGGCGAAGGAGTGAGTACCGCGCAACGAAGCAACTTGCTCGTGCAGTCAATTAATCAGCGCTTCCCTAGCCTGCTGTTTGATCCGCTGGCAAGTATCTTCGAAAATTTGGAGAGATTTTATGAAACGACGCACTGTATTACAAACGCTTGCTGTAGCGGCGGCATTGCCGCTGATTCCGGCTTGTTTTCGCGGCAACGTGGTTGGCGAAGCCGCCGATCCGGTTACACCGCTCATCAAGCCGCATGAAGAATGGCGCAAATTACTCTCGCCCAGAGCTTATGAAATCCTGTTTGAGGAAGCCACGGAACGCCCGGAATCCAGTAATCTGGTATATGAGGACCGCGAAGGCACGTTCATTTGTGCCGCTTGTTATCTACCGTTATTCGACAGCGCGCATAAATATGAAAGCTGGACCGGCTGGCCCAGTTTCACCCAGCCGATCCCGGGCCACATTGCGACCAAGCTGGATTTCAAATTGATCAAACCGCGCACGGAATACCATTGCGCGCGTTGCGGCGGGCACCAAGGCCATGTGTTTAAAGACGGCCCGCCGCCCCGTGGCGAACGCTGGTGCAACAACGGCTACGCGCTCAATTTCGTGCCCAAGGACGAACCATTGCCTGCGCTCAGAAGCTGAGCAATGCATTGAAGGCTGATAATCCTGACCGATTTTATCGCAGCGGAACCAGGCGCAGCAGCCCTTCGCGGCTTCCCTAAGGAAATGCTGATTAATTCAACGAATGAGATGAAGCACGAGGCGCACGGAACGCAACAACCGAGACCTATCAATAAGATAGGCGAGGAAGCGAGTGCCGCGCAATGAAGTGATTCGCTCACGCAGTCAATTAATCAGCGTTTCCCTAAGGGTGTGAACGCAACCAAAATGCATCGCCATGCCGTTCAACTTCGGCAAACGCCGCGCCTTCCCAGATTGGCGCAATCTTAGCGGCCAGTTCCGGCCGTTTGCTGACAGCCCAAGACGGCAGAATAATTTCCATGCCGGCATGGCCGCCGAGAAGAAACATCGCCAGCAAATACTGCTCGTTGTAGTAGCGCGTTGCCCATTCGGGCGGATAATCATCCGGCAGAAAAATGTCATGAAAACCGATCACCACGTCCGGCGGCAATGCCGGCAGCAATTCCAGCATGGCGACTGTCACATCACTATTTTGAAATGCGCGATGCGAGCAATCGATAAAGCAAACATCGCCGGAACAGATGCGAGCCTGCAGCAATGCGCAAATATCTTCGAGCGGCGCACGCAACACTTCGTCACAAAGCTGATCAATCTCAGCTCGCGGGAACGGATCGATCGAAACAATGCGAGTCGGCAAATTACCATCTACAATCGCCCGTTTCACGAAACGGGTCGAATTGCCGGAACCTACTTCCCAATAGACTGCCGGTTTACGCGCACGTACCAGGGCATATAGAGCGGCGCCGTCCAATCCCGGCAACCAGCCATTGATCCAGCGCGGCGTGTCATGATCTTCCGGCGCACGCGCGGGAATGTTACGTAAATCCTCGCGATACCCCGCAATCGTTTCGAGTGTCGCAATGATAGGCTTTTCGTTGCGCCAAATAATTTTTTCCAAGAAAACATGCGCCGGCAACCCCCAGGAATTTCCCCAACGCGTCCGCGGATGAACCGGATAATCCAGCGGTATCACCGTATCCGGCAGAGGTGGCGGCGCAGGCCGCGCAATCGCGGCTGGAATTATGCCGGCTTGAAGCCGCGCGGCAATCCGATGCGCAAGCGCATCCAGCAATCGCCGGCCCAGTTTGACAAGCGGTGCTTTGAACCAATTCAGTAAGTTATCGGAAGCCATAAGCAGCGATAAGAGGCAAGTTGAAAATGATGCACTGAAAAAACCAATGCAGTGGTTATTGATTCGTGTATTTGCTTGGAAAAAAGCGTGCAGCAGCAAGCGGTTTGAATGTACTGAATGTGCCATTCGATGTCAAACCGGTTAATGCAATAAGAACCGGCCAGCACAACAGCCTTTTTACACCGGCAATTAATCACTCCCTAGTACAAACGTACTAAAAAAACAGTATAGTTATGCCATTACTTTCGCGCGAACTTCGGTATACAGTGCGGTGGCGCGTTTTCTTTATTAGAACAAACAACGGATTATTGCTCAGCATCCCGTTGAACACCGCAATATATTATTTATTCTTCAAGGAGACAGAACAATGAATCTGACAACGAAATGGCTTTCCGCATCGCTACGCCGCAGCATTATCGGCGCTGCTGCGATGCTGGCTGTAAGCAGCGCTCAGGCAGTGGATTTTCAACTGGTATCGCATATTGGCGATAACTATAGCTACACCCTGACTTATGGTCCAAACGACAATATGTGGTTTGTTGAAAATGGCAATGTGCACGCAACCATCCAGCTTTCAGGCTTATTTGGCGTCACCAGCGTATTCGGACCGCTCGATAACGATTTTCCTTCCGGTCCAATCCACGATGGCCAATTCAATTGGACCGGATCGGTGCTATTCGGCGGGTCGGTCGTACGCTTTACCATGCTGGATGAAGGCGTCGGCACCGGCAATTTCGGAACGGATAAGCATGTGTTTGGTTTCACGCTGGTTGCACCCGGCACCAGCCCGATCGATAAAATCATCCTTGATACCAATGGCTTCTACAGCGGCCACACGTTGGCGGATCGCGATGTGCATATGCTCATTTCCGGACCGGGCATTCCGGCCGTACCGGAACCTTCCACATATCTGATGCTGTTAGCCGGATTGCTCGGTATCGGCACTTGGATACGGCGGCGCCAAAGCTGAGTTTTTATTCCTCATGCGGGCGCTTTCAAGCAGCGTTCTGGCGCCAACCGGGAGGCCCGCTTTATCTGCTCCCAAACCATTCGCTATAAAGCGGTAAAGATTACATCATTGACCGATAACGCGGTCGATTGCAGCAATACACCGGTGAACGTGATGCTGGCGATGTCGTCGACAAAATGCACGACAACATCGTTTCCAGCAGCTTCGATGCTGGTAATGAACGGCGCCAATTGATCAAAATTGTTCAGTCCCAATTGGGTATCGAAAGCCACCTTATCCGCGCCGGGTACGAAATCCTGGAAACGATAATGACCGACATTGGCCAGCCCGAAGATATCGAATCCATTGCCCCCCGATAAGACATCGTTACCCAATTGCCCGACCAGCGTATCGTTGCCATTGTTACCGGTTAAGGTGTTATCGCTGCTGTTGCCGATCAACTTATCGTCATTTAAACCGCCAATGGCGTTTTCGATCACCGAATTCAGGCCTATCGACAGATTATCCTGCGCCGGCTCACTGTCCGGTGTTACTCCAACGGAACTCAGCGTGCCGGGAGCCGCAACGTTCAGATTTAACGTAACGGGCACCGTAACGTTGGATGCATTCAGCGTATCGACACCGCCATCGTCATAAATGGTTTGAACGAAGTGGCCGCTTTGATCGGTCAACCGGTAGGTATCGTCGCCGGTGTTCACCAGTTTTGCATTGTATAAATACGACAACGCCGCATAATCGTACGGTCCGAGGTTAATGCGCTCCAACCCCTGGCTCTGCGTCGTGTACGACATGATGCTGTACAGCTCCGAATCTTCCACACCCGTCAGATAAGGCCCTTCAGTCGTACCCGGATCATCGGGTGACGAGGTCGCGTTGTAATTACCGGGATGTTTTAAACCGAGGGTATGACCGATTTCGTGAATCAACGTCGAATAGGCATTGGTGCCTTTAATCACATTCGCCGTTTGTGCGGCATCCGCTCCATTATTGATGTAGAGATCGCCAGCGGTATCACCGGTGGACTGATCCGGATAATATGCGTAACCGACGGATTCCGTTTGCAGATTATTTCCAAAGCGTAGCTGGCCGTAGGTTGATGCGGTATCGGTAACTTCGGTGAAAACAAGATTAAAATGCGAAGCAAGCGTCGTTAAAATTTCGCGCACCGCAACTTTCTGATCATTGGTCATTACGCTAAAGTTATTACCATCCACTGCAGGGTCGGCATAGCTCGGCAAAGCCGACATAAAACTGTAAGTCACCGTCACCGTCGATCCGCCCGGTGTGGTAGGATTCCAGCGAATATCGCTGCCGGCAAGCACTGCGTCAACGCGATAATCATTGGTAATATTCGGCATATCGTTCTCCTTCGGTAAAAATATCAAATTGCGATCCAATTTCGAGAGAATTTAATTTTAATGGAGGCTTATTCCGGTCATTTGAATGGATATCGCTGTTTAACAGGCTTAATTCGAAGCTTGGGAAGCAGAAAGAACGATGCCAGGCGCAACAGAAAATCTGTAAACCCGGGAATACCCGGTCAGCAGCCGTTTTCCTCACGTTGTTCAAGCGGCTCAACGTTGTCAATTTTCGCATCGAGAATCGGTTGCAGTTGCGGAAATAGCACACGCTCTTCAAAACGCACATGCGAAGCCAGCAAATCACCTAACTGTTGTAACCTCGCCAGCGGCTCTCTCGTACTGGATTCAACGATCAAACCACGCAACAGGGCGTGGTCACTCAGAATGCGCGAAATGGTTTCCATCGCCAATTGATTTTTCATAGCCTGGAGCAATTGTTCTTCCTGTGCGAAATGACTCGCCATCACCGACCGCCAATGCTCTTCTATCTTAACCAGAACTTCCTCACATGCGGTTGGATCCGCACTTTCAACCGCCTTGCGCGCGGCCCGCGCCAAAACCAGCGCCGTGTGATGATCGCGTGACAGGGATAATAAAGCGCCGCTGCGAGGCATCGTCACACCGGTTAATACAAGGTTGGAAGACCGGTTTTCACGTAACCGGGGAGGTTTTTCTGGTTTGCGATGCGATCGAGAAAATCCGGATCGCCGGCAACGGTCAGCGGATCCAGCGGCAACGGCTGGACAATCTGCGAAAGCGGCGCGGCGGCACGCTCCAGTCCGCGCACTGCACCGGTCGGTTCAACCGCGCCAGCCAATGACAATCGTGGACGCAAATCCATCCCGGAATCCTCCAATTCATCAAGCGCGATTGTCCATTCCTGCGGTTGCGCTAATTGGTTGCCCAATTTTGCCAGCATCACACGCGGCGCTGCCGCGGGCTGTTCCAGTTCGCGCGCGATTTCAGGCAGACGTGAAAGTGCTTTGCGCAACAATGCCGCGGCGGATTTTAATGTAAGACTTCCCATCGACGGATCGGCGGTTTGTTGTTGCAGAAAAATCACCCGCCGCAATCCGCCGATGCGCAGCGTCTCACCCGCCACACCCAGACTTTGCATCAAACCGGGCAAACCGTAACGCGGCACACCGTTAATCATGACCAGCCGGATCGCGGTCTCTTTCGCTTGCAGCAGGTTTGCGTAAGGATCGTCCGTTTGATGCGAAACAACGATCAAATCGGCGCGTTTCCCCTGCTCCAGCGAACCCAGCACATCTTCCCATTGCAAAATCGCTGCCGCATTGCGGGTTGCCATGGCGAGGATGTCGCGATCGCTGAAAACCGCTCCGGATGCCTGGCTGACCAGCCGCGCGACTTTCAGCTCTCCCAGCAAATTCTTGCTGCCCGACGGCGACCAGTCGGAGCCGATGCCGATGCGCACCCCGGCAGCTTTGGCTGCCGCGATGTCGGCAGTTTTGCCGTACAACAACAGATTGCTGAGCGGCGACCAGATCATTGCACCACCGTTCCGGCCATAAACGCCAAAATCGGCTTGAGTCAGCCCCGCGCAATGAATGCCGGCCAATTGCCGGGTGATCGCCCAGTGTTCATCCGGTAATTGCAGCGACAAAAAATGCTTTCTTGCCGCTTGATCGATTCCTTCGCTTAAATGCAGCAAAAAGCATGAGGCTTTCTTCAACTGTGAAAAGAAACGCTGCGCATCCTTGGCGTCGACATCGGCAATCCGCGTATCCGCCTCGGGCAATGCCGCCTCATCCGTTTGCTCGACATTGCGCACAATACCGCGATAATAACGCCGGATGCCGGCGTTGCTGAACAACTGTATACCCTGGCTGGTGGTCACGCCGCCGACCAAACTTTTGCATTCGACATAGCGGATCAGCGCCGGCACCAGTTGCGGCGATTTGCCGATGATCTGCATCGGGCCGCTGATCAACTTGCGGTATTCCGGAATGCCGGACCATTGGTTACGGTTGCTGAATTGTTTCGGCACATCCCACAAACATAGCGCGTTATACGCCAGATGATTGTGCAATTCGATCAGACCGGGATAAATCGTGCCGCCGCTTTGAATCACCGGAATTCCCTCAAATCCCGCAGGCATCGGAGCAGACACCGGGGCAATTGCCGCAATGCTGCCGTGTTCGATGTAAATCACGCCATCCGCAATAACCTCGAACGACTCGTTCATCGTAACGATGCGTCCTCGCAGCGCCAGTTTTCCGCCGCTTGCCGGATCGACCGGCTGTTCGCGATTTTTACCGCGAACGTTTTGGGCCGATTTCGAGTGATTTCGTTGTAAGGTATTCATCATTTTGGCACCACGCCTTTGGGAACGGTGAGCGTGATATTCCGCCGCTTGGCAAGCAGGTCTTTACCTACCCGGCGCGCCCAATTATCCGATTCACGCATCCATGCCGGAAGCCCCGGCGGAAAGTCAAAGTCTGGAATTGCGACCTTATCGCCCGGTTGCCAAGTATCGCCATATAAAATCAAGGGCTGTTCGCGGTCGGGATGCTGGATCGCAGTATGCAGCGTTTGCAAGGCTGTGTTCCATTGACTTAGCATCTTTCGGGTCTCATCGCGCAGTTTTTGCTTATCGCCATCCGAAGCGCTTTCGGGTTTGGTCGGATGCGGAATCATTACTTGCAGTGCTGAAAAATTCCGGCCATCCGGTGTTGCCGCCCAGGTTTTCCAGGCCTCATCCGCCAATACTCCCATTGTCACCACCGCTTCAATCTTTTGCGTGGTCAGTAGCGCTTTTAACCAACGATGCCGGTAATCGGCGATCGCCGCGGATTTTCTGATTTTGGCAGGAACAGCGCCATACACGCTGTACAAAAACGTATTGATCATGACATAACTGCGGTCGATACCGAGTTTCGCCAAAAACCCCTGGATCCGCTGCCCGGCTTCGCCCACCAAAATCCGCCGCACAATCGCTTCATTCTGCGCCGGATCCTGTCCGATCAACAACACGCGCGCCGAACCGTCGAGCCGTCCGCGATGGAAAATAGGTCCCCATTCGATACGAAAATTTTCAATGGGATATACCACAGAATTGGGGTAATCCTGGCACAAACCTATAAACGGTTCTTCGAGATAACCGGAGTCGAATAAATGCATGGCTGCCTCCCTGTATCATTACGAACATTTAGTTGGGCACCGCAAAAACTGCAATCTTGATGATGAACTCACAAAAACTAGTACATTTGTCCTGTTTATTAAGGATCATCTTACTACAGAATTAAATCTTGCCAGCGGTTAGTATACATAGCCCTTGCTAAACATAGCGTTAAGTATTTCTTCAAGGAAGCGCTGATTAATTCGGCGAACGTGATGAAGTGCGAGGCGCACGGAACGCAGTAACCGAGGCATATCAATCAGATAGACGAGGGAGCGAGTACCGCGCAACGATACAACTCGTCTGTGCAGTCAATCAATCTGTGTTTCCTTAAGTTTGGCAAGCCAAGGTTTTTTTATTCACACATTCAGAAGGTGAACATTATGAAACGTTTATTACCCCTTGCATTAGGATCTTTGATCACCGCTTTTGCATCCACTTCCGCTTTTGCTGTGCCCGTATCATGGACGGATTGGACTTCTTCCACCGATTCGTTTTCTGCAAGCGGCAGCTTATCGGTCGGATCGGAGTCGGTCAGCGTTGGATATTCCGCCACCGGCGCACACGCGTTTGTCACCACCGGCCCTGGAACCAACTATTGGACAGGATCCGCTTATACCAACGGCACCGTTGATAACGCACCGCCGGCATCCGACATTATCGCGCTGAGTTCAGGCGGTACTGTCACCATTACGTTCTCGCAAACCGTGATCGATCCCTATATCGCCCTCGCGAGTTGGAACGGCAACACCGTCGATTTCGGCGTGCCAATCGAGATCGACAGCTTCGGTCCGGGATATTGGGGTAACGGCACACCGGCCTTGAATCCGGGCGGCACCGGTTTCTTCGGCTCCGGCGAGGTCCATGGCGTTATCCGCTTACCTGGTTCATTCGATTCCATCTCGTTTACCCATACCAGTGAGAACTGGCACGGCTTCACCGTTGGTGTCGCCGGTATCGCGCCGGTTCCGGAACCTGAAACCTACGCCATGTTATTGGTTGGATTGGGTTTACTCGGCTTCGCAGCGCGCCGCAGACAACAAGCCGCTTAATCCGGTTTATCCGGTATTCACAGCAAATCCCGCTCGCGTAGCGGGATTTGTTTTTAGCGTTGAAAATCGCTACGGTTGCACATGCATCTGGCGATGAATCCATTGTTCAATCGAATCCAATAACCCCGTACGCAGCGGTTCTTTTAGAAATACATGCTGATGGTAAATCAAACCCGGCAGCTTGCGGATTTCATTCGCAGAATTTCGCTTCAACGTCGCACCGGCAAATTCTTCGCTACCCCAAGCCGGAGTAATCGGATCCCGTTCCGCATAAATCAGGTAGTACGGGATCGGGAAATCTGCCATTTGGCGGCGGAAATTCACGACTTCCTGCTCGATCCCTTTGACGTAACGCAACAGGCTGCGGCGTACGATCCAGTGATCGGCGCGCAACCGCGCTTTTTCCACATCGCTGTCGGTCAGATAATCCGTCACCCAGGCCGGTGAAACCGGTGTAAAGAAGTTGCGCAATCCCGGCCAGGAAAACACCTCGAACAAACCGTCCAATACCGGCACCGTCACCAGCGAGAACGCTTGATTGAACAGCAATAAGGGCAACGGCTCATCGTGCGGATGCAAAAAATGCGTTTCAGCGTGGAACGACAGCTTGATCAATGGATTAGCAATCCAGCCGCGCCAGCCCGGCGGTTCGCTCACGGCAAACGCGGGCGCGAGAAAAACCACGCCTTGCAACCGTTGAGCCAAAGCCGATTGCGGATGTTTGAGCAGATACGATGCAGTCACCAGCCCGCCCAGGCTATGCGCCACGATGAACACCGGCCGTTGCGGGTCGCCTTGCGCATCGCACTGCGCGATGAAGGCTTGCAACGCGCGGCCAAATGTTTGCCGCAACGGCTCCAGATCGTACAAATCCGATTGCGCCAGATACGCATCGCCGACATCGACTCGCTCAACTCCCTCCGCCAGCGCCTGATCCGCACGGCGCAACTCCGGATTGGAAAGGCCATGCGCATAATGATCGAACCCGGCCACGAAAAAATGCCGCGAGAAATAGCGCGCCACCTCGCCGTAGCGCCCGATATGCTCGTTCATGCCGTGCACCAGCAGTACACAGGCGGTTGATTGATCCGGTTGCGCCGGTGACAACGTACGCAAAATCAACGGCGCTTCACCGCCCTGCCCGATCACCGTTTCTTCCCCCCAGCGTGGATAAGGCGTGGTAACCAACGGATGATGAACACAACCGGAAAGCGTGATCAACAAGAGAAAAAGAACCGGTAAGACCGTGAAGCGATGGTTGTGGTGCATTGCCGTTATACGATTAACGCCGCAAAAAACGGCGAAATGAAAGTAATGTCTGGCTTCTCACAAAGGTTGATCCGGAATCCCGGCTTCGACAAGCCGAGTCAACAGCGTCAGCGATTCCTGCCAGCCAAGGTAGCAGGCTTCAGCCGGAATCACCGCCGGTATCCCTTCTTGCACGATATCCAACTCGGTGCCGCAGGAAACCGGTTTTAACGAAATCGTCACCTGCATTTCCCCCGGCAGATTCGGGTCGTCGAACTTGTCGGTATAGCGAATACGCTCAAACGGCAGTAATTCCAGATACTCGCCGCCGAATGCATGGCTATGTCCGGTGCTGAAGTTCGTAAAAGACATCCTGAAACGGCCGCCGGTTTTCGCATCGATGTAATGAACCTTCGCGGTAAAACCATCCGGCGGCAGCCATTTAACCAGCGCATCGGCATCCAGAAAAGCCCGGTAAATTCTCTCGGCAGGCGCGCGAAGCACGCGGTGAAGACGAACGGTATTAGTCGACATGATTATTTTCCTCTCGCTAGCGGGTTATTCAACAACCTGTTAATAAGCAAACAATTCATGCAATCGCTGGCACAAATCCATTTGCGTCGCCTCATCAATGAGGCCAAGTTTTTTTACCAGCCGCGTTTTATCGACCGCCCGGATTTGATCGAGCAAAATCAAACCCTGTTTTCCTTTGAAACTACAAGTAACCCGGCAGGGGAATTCAAAACCTTGGGTTGTCATTGGTGCCATCAGCACGGTAGATAAAGCGGAAAGTTCGTCCGGGGAAATCACAACGCAAGGTCTTGTTTTGTTGATTTCCGAGCCTTGCGTCGGGTCGAGTTGCACCAGCCAAACCTGGAACCGCGAAACTTTCGGCATTACCAGTTCCAGTCGTCATCGGAAGACAACGGCGCATTCAGCCATTCCTGATCCAGCGGCTCCGCGCCGTGAGCTTTCAATGTGCCTTCAATGGATTCACCCCAACCTTCTCGCGCCGCTTTCTTGGGCGTAATCAACAAACCGCCCTCCACGACTTGCAATTGCAAATCTTTACCCTCCAAATCAGCCTGTTCGATAAGCGGCTTGGGGATGCGTATGCCTTGGGAATTGCCGATTTTGATGAGATGAGCCATGAGAAACGTGAATAGGTTGCGATATCCGTGCAACTATAGTGTAATTACTTTGAGCACACAAGCAATTCCGTATGGCGGAGTACTTCCAGCTTCCGGCTTACGCAAGTTTGACTGGAATCTAGCCGCGCTGAAGCCAGAAGTCCGGGTGGCGGCGCTGGTGACCGATCGCGAGCACAAGAGTATGCTCAGCCTCGGTGCGGTAGATGATAAGGTAGGGAAATCGCCGCGCCAGAATCTTGCGTGCACCTCGGTGCAGGATTTTCCTCCAAAAGGGTAAAGATACGCTGTATCTCCGCCAGGAAGTCTACGCCCAAGCCTGTAGCTTCTCCTTCATAAAAACGCGCCGCCCGGCGAAGGTCCCCCTGAGCAGCACGCAGCAAGACAATCGGCCTCACGGCTGAAGTTCGGAGCGGAGCCGAGCCAATGCCTCGGCGGCCGAGACGAATTCTTCTTCACCGGCCAAGTAACGCTGGTAGCGCGCCTCAGCCTCCTCTTCCCACGCTTGCTCAATTTCCGAATCCTCATCCAGGCTGGAAATCAATGCTTCGGCCAAGCGGGCCCGGATATGCCGCGGCAGCTTCAGAGCTTCAGCTTCGAGTTGTTCAATGGTCATCACAAAACTCCGGTTCAATCCATTAAAAAAGTACAGCACGGAAGTTAATCGGGCAATCCGGCCAGCCAGCGGCACGCCTCCAGCTTCCGCCTTACGCGGATTCACTGAAGACCACTTCCACCGATGTGTGCTTTGAATCCCTCACGGGCTTCGCCGATGAAAACCAAAAGCTGCCTCTCGGGAACGCGAATGACGGTGATCCCGTTTCGTTCCGCCTCGGTGCACAAAACATCGGCAATCAGATTTTCCGGAACGTAGAGCGTTTTGGGAAGCTGCTGCTTGCGCGCTTTACCGCTGTTTAGCAATCGCTTGGCTTCCATTTCCGGTAATTCGGCGGCAGCGACGGGCACAAATCCGGTACCCAGAATAAAGCAACTCGCCGCGTCCATCAGCGCAATGACATTAAAGCCGCCGTCTGCCTCGGTGGTAATCGGAATCTCGTTTAGCTTGAATACGATCCAAGCCTCATTAACCTGAAATGTTCTAGGGTGGAGCATTGATTTGAACCTGCTGTATAGAAACTTAAAATAAAGCTCAGCGGCGGGCGAAGCAAGTCCGCTGGAGCGTTGCGTTAGGCTTTGTCCTCAGCTTCATTAATGACTTCAAAAAGCTGTTTAATGATTTTTGGGTGTAATATTTCTCCGGCATGACTGGGCAAAACCATTCGATAAGTTCTCTTGATATAAATCCGATGACTTCCTTTTTGCCGATCCAAAACAAACCCACTACGGAGAAGAAGCTTTTCTGCTTCTTTTGCGGTAAGCCTTGGATATTCAGGCACGGATAGCCACTTCTATGGGAGATATGATTACCTTGCGTTTCTGAAGCGCATGTAATTCTTCTGTTTCAAGGCTTTCTAAATATAGTTCAGCAGCCTCTTGAATATTCAAAAGCGCTTCCTCGTAAGTATTGCCCTGCGTTACGCAACCTTTTAATTCAGGAATTTGGGCAAAGTAGCCAAATCCGTCCTTTTCGATAATAGCATTCAGTATCATGTAAATTATTCCTATGCTCAAAAAAAGATTATACCGTTGAAAATGTTGGGGGTTGCAAGTTTATCCCAACCCACGGCCCTATTAATGTTGGTTCACTTTCAGCTTCTGCCTTACGCGGGTTAGCCATGGTGCAATACTTGATTAAACGTCGAAGCCCGCCTCGGCACAAAGAATCACCAGCCGGAACTCAAAAGGCACGCCTCGCGCTGAGATGCCGGAGCGGTGAAGAGAGGTTACGGGCTGAAACCACCAGTATGCACAATCCGGCCAACATCAAAGCGTAACTGGAAGGCTCCGGAATCGAAGGAAGAGGGACAAAATCTGCGTCGATTTGAAGGTAGTTACCATTCCCAGATTGCCGTGGATTGAATGAAATGTGACTTCCAAACGCCACATCACGCAACGAAAAGCCCACGTAAGACCACCCTTCGTCTAGTGCTTCGGAGACAAAGGTTGTTACGTCAAAGCTGTAGGTCGCAAGGTGATTTGGAAATGGTGCAGTAAACAAGAATGTGCCTGCACTTACGTCGAAAGCAGAAATCGGCCCGTCACCCTGATAGCCGCGAAACTCAATCACCGGCTCGCCCTGGAGAGTGGGGTAAGGTGACCTTCCGGTTGCGGTAAGCACGAGAATCGCGCTGTGAAGCCCGACAATCCCAGCAATCGGAAACTCCGCGGCAGCGCGTTGCTCGACAACATACGAATCACCAGGAGGAATCGTACCCAATCCTGGACCCAGATGCGCGTCACCGCACGGAAAACTAAAAATGGGATTACTTGGAGTACCACATGAGGTTTGTTGGTCGCTAGGCAATACGATTGCTACACCAGCATGGACAGTTCCCATGTACAACAGAATAGTGACTGTGGAGATGAGCAGTAGCAACAAGCGACGCATATTGATTGTCATTGCGATGAACATATTTTTGATGATTCTCCTATGTAACAAGATTGGAAGAGTTGTTGCTTGAATGACTAACATTGGAACCAAACCTAGACCAGCAGCGCGGTGCTCTGGGCTACGGCTTGAACGAGGTGTTGGCTCCATGCGCATCCTGAATGATGCGCCTGACAACAGCGCATGATTCCTTGATTCGGGACACTTCTTCCGCTGAGAGCAAGTTGTGGTGAGCCACAAAGTTCCGCGCCTCCGATAAGTAGTCAAGCCTTTCCTGTAGGAGAATGCGTGAAGTAGCGTCTGGAACAAAGTCCTCGTTGTTCGTCAAGATCCTTTTGAGGTGTGAAAACAATGAGAAATCAAGCTCCCCACGACGCCCATCCACAACATAGTGTCTGTATTGTTCCTTCTCTCGTGCGATGTCATCACGTACCTTTGCCGGCAGGTGTGCCAGGTATCCATCGCCAAACCTAGCACAGAGTTTCTCATGAAAGAGGAAGCGGAGGCGATTCTCAACGTCGTACAGCTGGGCATAGGCATCAAGCATGACGAGTAAGTCTGCTTCGAGTCGAGCATCGATCGAGAAGCTAACCGGAACTCGGTGACTGGCCGGATCAATTGCGAAGTAGCCCAAGTCCAACACACGGAGCATCCGATCTTCGCGCTTAGCGACAGCCATTTGTTCAAAGTACCTAATCGCCTCATCGATTGGCCAGAAGTCTGCTTCCACCAAGCGACGCCCCGCAGGTTCCCGTCCGATGTCGCGAATGTCCACTACGTCGGAAGAATACGTGTCGCAGTGAGTGCGGATATTGCGCCGAATCTTGGCAAGCACAGTTTCGTTGAGCGGGAGTGTACGAAGTGGCATAGCGCTTCTGAGGGGCCTAACTACAATTCGACGTCCGAAATGACGCAAACCATTACGTCACTAATGAAATTTAATACGGAATTGTTCACGATATCCCTTTGCGTTGGTTCTGCTCGACTCTACCACCCCCCTTTCGGCGGGTGCGCACTAATATAAGCAATAATATCCCCAACACTACGCAGGGTTTTGACTTCTTCGCCGTCGAAGGTGACGCCGAAGATATCCTCGGCGTCAAACAGCAGTTGAATGGTGTCCATCGAGTCGAGCCCGAGTTCGTCGAATTTGGAGGCGGTGGTGATGGTCGAGGCATCGACATTGTCGACTTTCGACGCGATGAATTCGATCACTTTTGCTTCGAGTTCTGCTGTATCCATGGTTATGGCACCTATTGTGAGTTTAACGGGTTGTATAAATGAGGCTGGCGTTGTTGCCACCGAAGCCGAAGGCATTGCACAGCACGGTGCGCACGTATTTTTGTACGGCGGTGTTGGGCGTATAGTCGAGGTCGCATTCGGGATCGGCTTCGAGCAGGTTGATGGTCGGATGGATAGTGCCGGTTTGCAAGGTCATAATCGCGGCGATGCTGCCGATCGCGGCGGAAGCGCCGATGCTGTGGCCGATCATCGACTTGGTGGCGCTGATCGGGATTTCCGGCGCGCGCTCACCGAATAACTGCTTGATCGCCTTGGTTTCGATGACATCGCCGATCGGTGTCGAAGTGGCGTGGGCGTTAATGTAATCGACCTTGTCCGGGGTCAATCCGGCATCGTCGAGCGCGGCTTGCATTGCGGCGACTTGCCCGCCCATATCCGGCGCGACGATATGCGTCGCATCGCAGGCGCAGCCGTAACCGGCCAATTCCGCATAAATTTTGGCGCCGCGTTGCTGCGCGGCTTCTTCGCGCTCCAGGATCAAAATCCCCGCTCCTTCGCCCATGACGAAGCCGTCGCGGCCTTTGGCGAACGGCCGTGAGGCATGCGCCGGATCGTTATTGAAACCGGTGGACAATGCAAACAACGCTTCGAAACCGGACATCGTCAGCGGCAATACACAGGCTTCCGCGCCGCCGGTCACTACGGCATCGGCTTTACCGCTGCGCAGCAGATCAAGCGCCATGCCGATGGCATTCGCGCCGGATGAGCAAGCGGTGCTGCAGGTTAGATTCACTCCTTTCAGGCCGTATCGCGTGGCGATCCAAGCGCCGGCGGAATTGGTCATGATCCGCGGCACGGAAAATGGCGGGATCGACTTGCTTTGCAGCTTACGCGCCGCGGAGTATTCAAAGGTTGAAAATCCGCCCATGCCGGACCCCAAACAAACGGCCAGCCGCCGCGGTTCGTAACTTTCAAGACTGCCAGCATCGGTCATGGCTTGATTGGCGGCATGCAACGCGAGTTGCGTAAACCGGTCGGTTTGTTCGATTTGCTTGGCGGTTAAAAACGTTGCGGGATCGAAATCGCTGATTTCACCGGCAATCCGGGAGCGCTGTTTGGCAGCATCAAAACTTTGAATACTGGCAATGCCGTTGACACCGTCCACTGCATTTTCCCAGAATTTCTCAACACCGATACCGATCGGTGAAACAATCCCCATTCCAGTTACTACGATATGCATAAGAAATCAAACAGAGAATATTAAGGCAGGAGCTTTTGAAAACAAGTCATAATACTGTTGTTTGGAATATACTGAAAGCCGGAAAGGCTGTCAAACCAGCGGCCGGGCGCCGGATGCCCGGATGATTGTGAAAGACTGCCGAATCAAATCATTACACGCCGGGGAAGGTGATTTCCCCATCGCTTGCCACGATGCCGCCGGGTTTCTAAGGAAACGCTGATTAGACTGCACGAGCGAATCACTTTGTTGCGCGGTACTCGCATCCTCGCCTATCTTGTTTGATATGTCTCGGTTGCTGCGTTCCGTGCGCCTCGTGCTTCCTCTCGTTCGCCGAATTAATCAGCATTTCCCTAAGTTCTGTTTCCGGATTTTTCCCGGCTTTCGACTTTCTTCTTCCATGTGATCGTAACGTAGGTACCGGCATAAGCACCGAGGAAAGCAGCGGCGATATAGATTTTGTTCTCGACATAATTGGTGACGGTAAAAGCGGTCACCAGAATAATCATCGCCGACCAGAAAGCCGCCGCATGCGCCCTTCTTTCCTCCACGTCAATGAAGTAAAGTGTCCAGCACACGTCGGCGAGCGCCATCGCGACCATGATTAAAAAGAAAGTTACCCATGAGAATTCAAAATCCATAATAATCCTATCAAACAACAATCAGCACGCAGTCATCTCAATGCTTACCGCGTCCATGCGAGCAATGATTATAACCCTTGCCACGCATAATCGCGCTGCCAGAAATCGACCGGCATGGCCGGTTTCACGTGTGTTGCAGCGGCAAAACCAATTACTTTGCCTTGATACCGCGTTGGTCCGCAAATCGCCAATCCGCCTTTATCTTCCCGGACACGCAAGCTGCCGCCCAGCGAATGGGCGCGAAGCGGCAGTTCCGTTCCAAAAACTTTGGATGCCACATACGCGCTGGCGGCGCTGCCGGTGCCGCAACTCAAGGTGAGGTCTTCAACGCCGACTTCAAAAGTGCGCACGGCAATGCCGTCATCGGTACGCCAGATAAAGTTAACGTTAACACCTTCCGGATGTCCGACATACTCGCACAATGACTTATCTTCCCGCAGTGCTTTACCTAATGCCCTCGCCGGCTCCAAATCGATTTCGGACCCAATCACAACAACATGCGGCACACCGGTATAGGCATAAAAAAGATTCTGATCGATTTGCCGGAAGTCCCGTGCTTCGCCAAGATTCACTTCCACCATTTCTTGCTCGACGACAACTTCCTTCGCGCCGTCGCCGGTAATGATGGTAAACACATCGCTCGCAACATAGTGATCACGGAAATAGCGCGTTGCGCAGCGTAAGCCATTGCCGCACATGGTTTCTTCAGTGCCGTCGCGGTCAAAAATTTTCATTGTCAGCGCGCCCTGTGCGCGATCGACAAACAGAATACCATCGGTATCCTGCTGCATCGCCAACGCCGATGAAATCTGAGAACGATCAAAGCCCTCAAGCGGCGTTTGCATTTCATCGATCACTAAAAAAGAATTGCCGCATCCATCCATCTTTGTCGCTTTGATTCTCATATTGGTATCCTCAAGTTTGTATCGGAAGTTGAAAACATACGGGTCATAAAGTATTGGGTCAGGGATTGAATCCCATTCGTTTGGTCAAGTGCGCCTGCGCCACGCCGGAGATAAATTCGTCTTGCACGATGCCGGTCAGGACAAAACCGTTTTTAAGATAAAAGCGCAAGCTGTCGTTGGCATCGGCATCGGTAATCACGTTTAATATCCTGCCGCCTTGCTTCTGAATTTCAGTGAAAATCGCTTCCACCAGCAGTGTGCCGTAGCCTTTGTTGCGATGATTTTTGTCGATCGCGATTACCACCAGCTGATACGTATTGACTGTCCTTTTGGCAATCACATAACCGACCGGCTCGTCATTTTCTATCGCGCAAAAACCAAAATATTTACCGTTTCCGATACCATCCAGCTCTTCCCGGATATCCGGCTGATACATTGCGCCAATATCCTGCATGGCAATTTTTTCAAGCGCTGGACACATGTCTTTAGTAATCGCAGTAATCATATTTCTAATCGACTCATTAATTTCCAAGTAAGTTATAAACACAATCCTGGTGTGTAATCACACCCTTTTTTGCAGCTTTTGCAAAAGCAGCGGCTGACAATTCTTCCAAAACAGCAGTTTTTCCATCGAACCGGCCGGGGTAGCGTTTTTTGAGCCGTTGAATCGCGGCATCGACAATCAAAGCGATCATGTCATTGTGCGGAATATCGGCATGACGGCACATATTGGTTAAATCGGCTTCGGTAGGATGCAAGCCGGGAATGACATTGGCTTCGAGAAAATATAACCGGCCATCGCGTTCGCGGAAATCCATGCGGTTATAATCACGCACTTCCAGCGATTCATGCGCGGCAATGGCAAGTTTTGCAAAATGGATGGTCTTCTCCCCCCAATCCAGCGTCGTGACATAAGGATTTTCAATGCTTTTAACGTAGGGATCCCGAACCTGAGGTTGTCCGGGGATTTTTGCAAAATCGAATTCCAGGATCGGCAACACATTATTTCCAATGATGCCGATGGTATATTCAAGTCCCGGCAGAAACTCCTCGACTAAGGCCGGCTGATTGAATTGCCGGTAGATATCAGCCACCGCATCGTTGAGCTCCGCGACGCTATGGATTTTACTGTTCTGACTGATTCCGATACTGGTGCCTTCACTGTAGGGTTTCACCATTAGCGGAAACGATAAGTTCCGCAACCGGTCGCCGGGCGTCATCAACTGGAATTTCGCAGTGGGCACACCGTCATATGCGACAATCCGCTTCGCGGTTGCTTTATCCATCTTATTGATGAAGGTTTTCGGGCTGCTGCCGGAATACGGAATATGCAAATGTTCGCAAAAGAACGGCACGATGGCCTCGCGCAATTCCTGTTCGTCCAATCCTTCGGTGTTGTTGAACACCAGATCGATCGTATCTTTCCTTTTCTCCAACTGATGATAAATATCCGGCCCGACATCGATCAGCTCGACTTCGGCACCGGCTCGTTCCAATGCTGCGGTAATCGCAGCGATGGTTGACGGGCTTTCAAACTCACCATACCGCGGATCTTCCATGTCTAGCTTTCTGACATTGCAGGTATAAGCGATATTGAGTTTATTCATAGTCAAACTGCCGCAGCGTCCATCAACGTGATGTTTTTAGAAGTGATGCGCTTACTTTGCGTCCGGTCAATTGAAGCTCGTACAGTCATACATTTCTTGGAATCGGGTAAAAGGTTGCCTAATAACGATGGCCACGTGGAATGGTTTACAAAGACAAGCTAATAGCTAATAGCTTGATCGGTTGGAATCATTTCGTTATCGAACTTCCGCTGCTCGAAGTTTGCGGACAGCGTGCTGCTCTTAACGTAATTGATTCCGGACTGTGACAAAAATCACAGCAGTCTGAAGCCAGGTTGGCAGTAGAATATCGGCACAGAAAAATACCCCGGCAATACCGGCTTCCACCCATATCCGAGGAGAATTCATGATGCATTACCGGCCGCAATCTATCGTTGCGATGCTTGCAATCACGATGATTATCGGTTGCAGCACCGATAGCAGCCTTAAAACAAACACGCCCGGAACGGGAGATCATCAATCGACCAATTCCGGATCTACAAAAAATGGTGAACCTATGAAATTTTCTCCAAATCCACCTGAAGGCTGGCTCTGGTCGCACGATATCAATCCGAAACGCATCGACGATGCTGAACTTCCGGAAATGCACCAAGTCCGGCTCTCAGTTTATGGCAGCAACGACGACCGGCGTTTCGCCGCCATCATTTACCGGGTTGCAGGCATTGAGAGTATTTTTTTACCGGAACTTACCGCCGCTGAGCTTGATACGAAAATCGCCGCTAGCGGCGCGCGGCCAGTGTCAGTCACTGCGTGTGAAGTCAACGGTGAGATACGTTTCACGCTGGTGCTGCACAAAGGCCCGGGGCCCAAGTCGGATGTCCGTGTCGATCTCGATGAAACAGCCTTGAAACAATCGGCAACCGATTCAAATCGCATCGCCGACTTCGCCGTCTATACGGTTAACGATGTCCGCAAATACGCGGCGATCGTCGAAGAACGCCCCGGACCTTCGATGGTGTTCACGCATTTAACCGCCAAAGAACTGGATAAGCAATTGCGCAAGCATGATGTCACGCCGGTTCGGATTCGCGGCTATTATGCAGGCGATACGCGATACTTTTCGGCCGTCGCAGAGCGGTTGAATGCCGGTGAATGGAACTGGTACGACGAAATTAACGCGGACAAGGTTGCCAGCAAACTTGATTCCAATCATGGTTACCCCTTTGATCTGGACGCGTACCGCCAACCGGGCACCGAGTATGGCGTTCATTACACGGTCGTCATGTATCGCGATCGCGATGATTACTATTGATCCGGCCAGATGAAGTTTGAAGTTTCAAGCGGCATATTTGACCCTCGGATCTTGAAAGAAGCTTTTGACCCGTTCGGGTGATTGTTCAAGTTTAACCATGTGTTCGGTGGCAGCGAGTTT
>WBZO01000856.1_pt1 | contig 55160 bp, 47 predicted proteins | sample 5204261 | NCBI WGS metagenome assembly WBZO01 (sample SAMN12412400, study PRJNA552823) | activated sludge metagenome | isolation source: activated sludge from anammox sidestream of wastewater treatment plant... | place: USA: North Carolina | collected 2017-09
GGACCCCGGTGTCGGCTCGGACCGCCGTGGCCTGCTGGTATGTTCGAAAGAGCATTATTTCATCGGCCCCGATAATGGGGTGCTGTCACCGATTCTCGAAGGCGCTCTGGTTCTGTCCATCGAGAACCCCCATTATCGCCTGAAGTGGGTGTCGGCGACTTTCCATGGACGGGATATCTTCGCTCCGGCCGCTGCCCATCTCGCACAGGGCTGTGACCTGGATGGGTTCGGACCTGAAATCTCCGACCCGATTCGAATTGTTTTCCCGGAACCGGCTGCAACAGAAAATGGCATCGAGGGAGAAATTGTTTACATCGACCGTTTCGGCAACCTGGTGACCAATCTGACCACCAGCCATATCTTTCCAGCCATGGAGACCTCACAAGGAGTGGCTGTGCTGGAAGATGGCTCGGAATGGCCTTTGCGCAGAACGTACTCGGAAGTTGCCGCAGGGAAACCCTGCGCTGTGCAGGGTGGTTATGACCGGCTTGAGCTGTCCATCTCGATGGGGAGCGCCGCGGATAAATCCGGAGCAGCCATCGGGAGCCGGGTGTGGCTCAGGGTCAGATCCTGAGGATCGGCTCCACCCTCATTTTCCAGCCGACTTCAGCAGCAGGGCATGCAAGGCTGGAACAGCGGCCGACACATCAAAGGATTTCCCGGGGGATCCGATCAGCTGCATCCCTTCACCACTCTTCGGCAACACCGATTCCAGAAGTTTTCCCCGCTTGTCTGCCGGGCAGCAGGTCGCAATCGCCGCTGAACTCGCGGGGTCCGCCAGCACCGCCGGGTGATCCACCAGGGCGGACAGGCAGCGGTTTTTCCAGTCCTCCCCCCCCGGGAAGTCCCGGGTAGGAATTTCAGATACCGCCCAGGCCAGATCGGGAAACAACTCCTTGGGAGAATCTTCCTCACCCGCCGTCAATCCCTCGATCCGCCTGGCGAAAACAGGAGCCGTGCCGGTTGCCGGCAGGACCGAAGTCACATCGGCCTGGATCATCTGAGACTGGCGCTTGGAATTATCGAGCAGCCAGGTCTGGCTGGTCTGCCCGGCAACCCTCGCCATTCCCCTGTTGAAAGCGAAAAGAAAAGCCTGGGTCGCAAACTCAACCCTCTGGCGGTCAGGAGTGGTGAACAGGGAGTGATGGGGCAGTTCGAGGCCTTCGGAACGGCCATAATCCATCGAGGCCAGAAAATCCTCACGCACCCAGGAGGACATCATGTCATGCCCCCAGCCGAGCTGCTCGATCGGCCACCATGCGAACCAGGCCCACACAGGGTTCGGATCCCCCTCTGTCCCCCAGCTCCAGTGTGTCCCCCAGCCCGATAGTGGCGGCTGGCTGGCACGCTCCGCCCCGGCCCGTTTCGGATCATGAAATGCCAGGCTCATACGGACCAGATCGTATGCCGGATCCTGGCGCAGAGAATTCTGTGCATCGCTGCCGGTATCACTCCCCAGCAGGATGGCTTCTCTCGGCAGGCCGATCCACATGAATGTTCCCAGCCCAACCTTGTAGAACAGGATCGGGCTTTGTTCTGTCCCGGTGATATCGAAAACCCGGCAGGTATAGGTTCCACTGTAAACCACCGGATGGCAGAGACGGGAAACCGGAACTTCAAGCAGCTCACTCTTGTACCAGGTCTGGAAGGCTTTCTTACGAAGAATCCAGTCCTTCTCAGGGACCTGGTCTGCCCAGCTAATGCGCCAGCTGCCCTCCACATCGACTGAACAGGTGGAGGTCCCATCTTGTGGAAGGCGGTATATCCTGTAAGCTGAACCGGTCAATCCTGCCCCGGGAATTTCACCCATAAAATTTTGAATGGGCTGAGATCCATTCGATTCCACCAGATAATTATTTTCTTCAGCATGAAAAGGGATCAGGTTTGAACTCCGGATGGCTACCCCATACAGGGACATCCGGGACATCGGGCTGACTTTTGCCGGGCTGATCAAAAGGTACCCTCCCGCTTGTGGTGTTGTAATACTGACTGTCCGTCGCTCGGTTGGTTCGGCAGCCACAGCCAGCTCGGAGGAACCATCGAGGTAGGGAGAACATCCCGCAGCCTGGCTGCCGCCATCCAGAACTTTCCGGCTTGCGGGGTCGACCGGCACATTCAGCTTGCGGATGGCGTAATCTGCCAGGTCCGCGGCCCCCTCTTTTTTCCACCAGCCATCGTGCTGTTCAAAACCTGAGAATCCATCCACCAGTGTCAGATGCCCTCCGGCGATGACATAACCGAGGAGCGTATCGAATTCGTCTTTGGTTGGTGGCTGGAGGGGATCCGGGGATGCCATGAGGATCCGTCCCTGCTGAAGAATCTTCGGCAATCCCCCTTCTTTGAGCAATGGGATATCGATCGAACGGTTGTGCATCCGGTTGTAACGGATCAGCTCTCCCCAGCGCTCCGGCGAGGGGATCTCCAGCCCCAGTGCCCGCCAGTGCTTGAGCGCCACAGTCTGATGGGGAAGTGAAAGATTGAACCGCTCGGGAGTAATTGGTTCGCTCAGCAACCCACCATTGGAAAGAAAAAGCTGGCGGGTTTGAATCAGGTTGTTTTCCAGCAGTTTCTTCTCGCCCCCCGGGATGTTTTCCAGCTTGGCCCCGATGGTTTCCTGAATCTTCTGGCAGCAATCCTGAAACCAGTTCTTCCAGAGCTGATCCACCTGGACGGGTGTGAGGGGCTGAGATCGAACCTGCTTTAAGGCTGCTTCCATCTGGCTGGCATTGTCTGCGTGGAGGAACCCGAATCGTATGGCCCCCTGGGGTGGCACCTTGATCTTCAGCAGCTGGCCCGCGCTCCCAGTCGAGGACTGAATGGCCGCCCGGTTCATTCCGGTGGAAGTCGAATCCCCGACCCACAATGCGGAGACCGGTGAACAGGTGGCATCGATCGGCGAACCACACACCGCCAGGAATGCCTGCTGGCTGTCAGCCCACCGCAGCTGTTGAATTCCATAATCGTGACGTTCCTTTTTTCCCGGGGTTGCCCAGATCTGGGCCTGCATGAATGGATGAAGGGATAACCCGAGAGTCACCTCGGAGGTGCCGGAATTGACATACTGGAAGCGAACCCCCTTTTCATCCGGATTGATGAACCACTCGAGAGTTCCATCTGCATGGCCCCGGGAAATCCGCCCTGAAAAGGAGACAGGGGTTCTTTCCGGACTGGATATCGAATTTTTTCCCAGCACCACCAGGCCTGAGGAGTCTTCAATAAAGCCGATTTGAAGAATGCCACCCAGGCCATTCCAGGGAAGCACCGGCTCCTGGGCCTGAATATAATGCCGGGGGAAGGCTGGAACCCATGCCGGATTTGAATCCAGAAGCGGGACATAAGGGAAAGAAAAGAAAATCTGGTCCTTCTGCTCAGAAACCATCAGCGAACCATCCCGAAAGGACCAGGGCTCCCACACCTGCCCTCCGCCGCTGGAGGGTGCTGTCATAAAGATCGAGAGGAAGGCAAACACAAGCAGCCGGATAAAGGGCCTCAGCCCTTGATTCATATAAGTGTGAAACATGACCTGAAATCCTTGATGGGAGTAGGCAAACCGAACTTCAATAGAGAAAAACGGTTACTTTTTGCCGACAGTAACCGTTTCTTTTACGGATTGCAAACCTCCAATCCCTCGGGTTACCATTAAGAAAAGGACCCGGCACATTCCAGGACCCTCTGGAACAGGCCTTTTCCAAAAGGAGCAGGTGGCTGTTATGTTTGGAATCAATCATTATGAAATCCTCATCATTCTGCTGGTGATGGTGCTTCTTTTCGGGGCATCACGCATCCCCGAACTGGGGCGTTCTCTGGGAACAGGGATTCGTGAGTTCAAGAATGGCTTGCGCACCCTCGACAAAGATGATGAGGACGACAAGAAAAAAATCGACCAATCTGAAGACGCCTGATTCTTCCGCCCAGTCCGTTCTGGCTGAGTTCCCTTTGACCATTCTGGTTTGATTGGCCCATAGGGGCATTAAATGACAAGGAGAATGCCATGGCTCGTGTGGGATTCACGATGAAAATCAAACCCGAGTACCGTGAAGAGTATCTGAAAATCCATGAAAATGTGGACCACCCTCTGATCGATGAATACCGCAGGCTGGGGGTGAACAACTACGCCATTTATCTGGCGGAGGATGGTACTCTGTTTGCATTTCTCGAATGTGATGATTTCGAAGCCTATAAAAAGGCCGTGGAGGGCAGTCCGAACCAGAAGGCCTGGGGGACAAAGGTCTACCACATGTTCGACATCAAGCCCGATCAGCCGGGTGGGTTGGTCATGCTGACCGAAGCCTTCCACATGGATCAGAAAACACCCTGATCCGGCCGGCTTAAACCTTTCCCTCAAGACATTCGCTGTATCCCTCGAGGATGGAATCCACCATTTTATCCAGGCCAAATTCCATCAGCGCCCGGCGTCGCGCATTGCGGCCAAAACGGGCACGAAAATCAGAATCGGCCAGCATCCGGCAGATGGCGCCTGACAGCAGATTCGGATCATTCGGTTTCACGACAAACCCGGTAACACCATCCTGATTGACATAGGATGTGCCAGTTGTCAGCTCAGTTGTCACCGCCGGAACTCCGGCCCTGAATGCCTCCAGCAGGACATAACCAAAGGCTTCGGCACGATGTGTCGAAGGAAGACAGAAGACATCGGCAGCGGCAAACAATGGCTCCAGGCGCCGAATGCTTCCCAGAAACTGGACTCTCTCCGGGTAACGCAAACCGGCAGCCTGTTTGCGCAGAGTGCGTTCCTGGCTGGGAGTTCCCGATCCAACCACCAGCAGCACTGCATCGATATGGTTCATCGCCTCGATCAGGACCGGCAGCCCCTTGTACCAGCGGAACCGCCCGATGAACAGAATGATTGGCTTCCCTTGATACCGTGCTCGCACTTCCTCTGCCTCGGCACGATCCTGCTCGCCGGGTTCCTCCGGAGATATTCCGAGCGGGACTATCTGGCAGCGATCCTCAAAACCTTTAAGCGCCCTGGAAGTGTTCAGGAGGTTCTGCGAGGAAACGAAGATGCGTGAAACCTGGCTGAAAAAACGCCTCTGAAAGGGAGCATACATCGCCCCGGTGATCTTCTGGCGCACAATGTCGCTCTGGTAGGAAACCACCCAGGGGGCTTGTTTCTTTCCAGCCATCAGAGTGGTGAGAACCACAGTCGGGCAGGGCAGGTGCAGGTGCAGGATATCATAGTCCTGCTCACGAAGGACTTTCAGGAATCCGGGAGACAACGGGTTGGAAAGAAGTCGCCCCATCTCCCCTACCTCTATGACTTTGATCTGATGAGTCCGGCCCCATTCTTCATCGACCGGCCCCGAAACAGCCAGAGAAACATCCCAGCCGCGGCGAGCCTGGCAGACCGCCAGCTTCCCCAGCACGATTTCAATACCCCCATAAGTCGGAGGAAATACATCCTTGTAGAGGTGGAGCACTTTCGGCATCGGATCAACTTTAGTTCAATTTCCGGCAAGATGGAGCACCTTCCAGCGATTGCGAAAAAAAGGCTGCACCTCCGCCTGCATCCTTCCTTTATGCCATAATCCCAAACAAGTCAGGCAACCGGATCACCAAAGAAAATGGAACCAATCGTTATCAGCACCTGGAAACACGGGCTGGCTGCCAATCAGGCCGCCTGGGAAATTCTTTCCTCGGGAGGAAGCGCCCTCGATGCCGCAGAAGGGGGAGTGCGAGTCACTGAATCGGATCCGAGTGTTCACTCGGTCGGCCTGGGAGGGCGCCCGAATGCGGAAGGGATAGTACAGCTGGATGCCTGCATCATGGATGCCTGCACCGGGCGGGTGGGTGCGGTGGCAGCCCTGGAGGAGATCGAGAATCCCATTTCAGTGGCACGCCGGGTCATGGAGGCAACGCCGCATGTTCTTCTGGCAGGGAAAGGGGCACTTGACTTTGCCCTCAGCCAGGGATTCGAACGCACCAACCTGCTCACCGAAGAAGCCTTCCAAACCTGGCTTCGCTGGCGCAGAGGCGAAACGGATACCAGGGAAATCTCCCATGACACCATCGGACTGTGTGCGCTCGACCAGCTGGGGCACCTGGCGGTGGCCTGCACCACCAGCGGGCTGGCCTGGAAACTCCCTGGACGAGTCGGTGACAGCCCGATTGTTGGAGCTGGCGTGTTTGCCGAGGCAGATATTGGTGCCGCCTGTGCAACCGGTGTCGGCGAAGAGGCCCTGCGGGTAGCTGGCAGCTTTCTGGTTGTCGAGCTGATGCGCAATGGGTATGAACCTGCCATGGCATGTCGTGAGGCCTGCCGGAGGATCCGGCAACGCTCCGTTCGTGAATCCCACCATCGAGGCCTTACGGTTGAACCCGGGAATGTCATGTTCCTGGCTTTGCGCGCCGATGGAATGACCGGAGCCTGGAGTGTGGCGGATGGCTGTGATTACGCATTGATGGATCGAACCCATGGCAACCGTCTGGTCCCCTGTCCATGGAATGAAGATTGACCCCCGGCATATTGGGTGGAGATCCTGTTCATGAAGCGGACTCTTTCGAACATCGTTCACTGCAAAGAGGTCCTGCATGCCCGCCATTTTCGATTGGCTGTCCCGCTGATGTGTATGATGACGGAAAGAAGAATCGACCCATGCCTTGACGAAAAACTGGAAAACAGGCAGATTTCCCTTTTGTGGCCGAGCCGTAACCCGCAATCGAACATTGGGGTTTTTCCCCGCCTCGCGCCCCAAAAACCCTCTCACCTGTATAACAAAACAGTTGACGATGTGAGTGGGATCTTTATATTCCTCAGAAGGAGAGCTGAGAATGCCCTCTGGTAAGAAGCGCAAGCGGATGAAGATGGCTACGCACAAGCGCAGGAAGCGCTTGCGCCGCGATCGCCATAAGAAGAAGAAATAATCAGGAACCGATTCAGCCGCAACGGCTTCATCCTCGTCCCGTGGAACATGGGGAAAACCCTCCGATCATCGAGGGGACGGCTCAGAGGGGAAAGGAGTCCGACGCATGCAAATCACCGAAGTTCGTGTTTATCCGGTGTCTCGCCCGGATGAACGTTTGCTGGCTTATGCGACATTGACTTTCGATGACGCCTTTGTAGTTCGAGACTTGAGGATTATCCGCGGGAATGGCGGGCTGTTTGTCGCCATGCCCAGCCGCAAACGGCAGGATGGAACTTATTCAGATGTGGCGCACCCATTGAAACCTGATCTTCGCAAACAGATTGAAGATCAGGTAATCGGGGCCTATCAGAATGAACTGGAAAAAGGACAGGGGGACTTTCCTGCCGATCTTTCGGAAAGCCTTAGCCCGGATTCTCCTGCTAACCTGGCTGTATAATGCGGATCATTATCATCAGAAGAACCTCGAGGGGTGGCCCAAAACCACCCCTTTTCTGTCTGAATCGTGGATAGGTTCAACTGCTCCGGATTGACAGTAAACGTCCCGGTTTTATCCTAGCTTCCTTTGACCCCAGAATATCTGGATTCCCATTTATCCATCAGAAGGACAAGCCATTGAAACCTGCTGTAAAAGCCCTCACCTTTGATTTGTGGGATACCATCTTCATCGATGATTCCGATGAACCCAAACGCGCCGCACAGGGCCTCCGGCCTAAATCAGAGCAGCGCCCCTATGCGATCTTTGAAGCCCTTAAAGACCAGGAAGGAATCACCTGGGAAAAGGTCTTCTTCGCACACAAACTCACCACATCCGCCTTTAACAAAGTCTGGCATGATCAGCATGTCACCTGGACTGTTCGTGACCGCCTGGAGGTCCTGTTCACCGGCCTTGGGGTGACCCTTCCGGGAGACCGGCTGCAGAAACTCATTCTTGAACTGGAAGACATGGAGACTGTGATCCGGCCGGATCCGATTCCCGGGGCTTTCGAAGCTCTTTCAGAACTTAAGAAACACTACCGTCTCGCCGTGATTTCCGATGCCATCTATTCCCCAGGCAGGGCATTACGGGAGCTTCTTAATGGGATCAACCTTCTTGATATTTTCGAGGTGTTTATCTTTTCAGATGAAATGGGATTCTCAAAACCGGATCCGCGGGTGTTTACCACAGCGGCTGAAAAACTTGGGGTTCCCATCGAAAATATGATTCATATCGGAGACCGCGATCATAATGATGTGAAAGGCCCGCAGCAGCTGGGTGCACGCGCTGTGCTTTTTACAGCCACACGGGATCGTGATAAGAACATGACCACCGCGGATGCCATCTGCGAGCGATATGCAGACCTTCCCGGAATTATCGCCCGGCTCGATGGGGCGCGCAGCTCATAAAAGGAGAATTATTTCATGACCCAACCCTATCGTTTTCTCATTATTGATGGATATGCCAAATCCAGCCGTTGCGAGCTGGAAGATGCGGGCTGTTCCACCGCCAGCGACCTGTTCAAAGGCCTTCTGGAACGTTATTCACAAGGCTGCCAGGTCGATATGGCCTTCCCTTCGGATGATGATAAATTCTCCATGACCGACTCGGATATCAGCGCCTATCAGGGTGTGATCTGGACTGGATGCAACCTGACCATTTACGACAAGGAAGACGCCCGGGTGACCCGCCAGGTGAATCTGGCCCGCCAGGTATACAATGTCGGAGTCCCTCAGTTCGGATCCTGCTGGGCAGCTCAGATGGCGGTTTATGCAGCGGGTGGAACTGTGCAGCCTCATCCCAAAGGACGTGAAATGGGCCTTGCCAGAAAGATCTCCCTGACACCCGAAGGCCGCAGTCATCCCATGTATGAGGGCAAACCCACTGTCTTTGAAGGTTATATATCCCATGATGATGAAATCACCCACATGCCAGCTGGAGGATTGATTCTGTCAGGAAACAGCTATACCCGTGTGCAGTCAGTCGCAGTTCGCCATTTAAATGGGACCTTCTGGGCCACTCAGTATCATCCGGAATATGATTTGAAAGAAATTGCACGCCTCATCTACTGCCGCGCCGACCGCCTGATCAAACGCGGATTTTTCAAAGATCGGGATGCCATGCAGGCCTATGTCGATAAGATGGTGGCTCTGTATCAGGAGCCTGACCGCAAGGATTTGCGCTGGGAGCTTTGTATCGATGACGATGTATTGTCTGACACGATCCGCCACTGTGAAGTCATTAACTGGATTCACAAACTGGTGAACCCAACAGCAGAGGGGCTGTAGGGCTGGGGCTAGGATTCCCTTTACAATTGCAATGAGTTCCGTATATTAATTACTGTATGATCCATTTCGATAGAAAGAGGGAGATGCATTCATGGCAGATAATAGGTTAGACCGTTTAGCCAGCCAGCTTGTCAAGCTCAGCAAGGATGAGCTTGACGAAGTGATCAAGCTGCGGCAGGCGAAGCAAAAAGAAACCTCAAAGCAAAGGCACGGGAGAGAAATTGCACGCCTCAAAGCCCGTAAACAGAAACTTGAAAGCGAAATCGGAGAGTTAACAAAGAGGATTTCCTCACTTGAAAGTGGTGGAGAAATTGCCGGCCCGGCCCGGGATAAAGGCAATGTTTCGGGTCGTCCCATGGAAGCGCTGGTCCTCGAGGTGTTGCGCGAGCGGAATCAGCCCAGCCGGCCCTGCGATGTGCGTGATACGATTCTGAACAAAGGATGGTATCAGGGAAAGAAACCCTCCCTGACCGCCAGTGTTTCCATCCTGCTTGCCAAACTGGTGAAAGACGGAAAGGTTACAGCTGAAAACAAGCTTTACTCAGCTGTCTAACCTGTTTCACCACCCAATATGTCCGGAGTGTTAAGGCCTGCCACACAGCAGGCTTTTTTGTTTATATAAATTTATTTGCGGAGGCTCACATGCCATTCCTTCCGGTGATTTTCTCTGTTTTATCTGCAATTTCGGGGTTAACCAATGGATCCTTTGAGGAGGGATTGAACGGCTGGGAAATCAGTTCGCCTCAATATTCCTGCAAAGCCATGCATTATGATGGAAAAACAGTCGCCACCATCATTGTTCTTCCGACCCAGGAGGTTTCTTTTCCCTCGATATATCAGATTCTGGATGTTGCAGAGGGGGATATCCTCGAAGCCCATGCCGTGGCCCGGCATGAAGACTTCAGCCAGGGATATGGTGCCTATATGTGTTTCGAGTTTTTCGATGCGGATTCAAAACGCATGAATTACTCCCAGTCTCCCCAGCTTCTCGAAAAAGACCAATGGGTGCCCGTTACTGTCCGTGCTGTTGCACCGCCGGGTGTCAAATCTGCACGCCTCCTGCTCCTGATGAATGGGTTCGGTCGAGCCTTTTTCGATGATGTTACATATATAAATACCACGGCAGAACCATTAGCTCGACCAGAAGGTGCGATCACATTAACCCTGACCGATCAGGTCATGTGCGAGTCTTTTAATGGCTTTGGAGCCGAAGATGACGGCTGGTTTTATAATGAGGAAAATACCTCTCATGATGTCACTCCTGAGGATTATCCAGTGCGTGAAGGCCGAATCGAATGGATGGATCCCGACTGGACCCGGATGTTTTTCTGGCACCGCGACTGGTGCCCGACAGGCGACTGGAAAACCTTCACTTTTGAATCCGATAATATGAAGAGCCATTACCGGACACTCGATCTGTATCAGAGAATCGGATCCAGGGTTAATATCACCGGAACCGAATGGGGCATGCCGGGAGTTTATGATAAACCTGAATCGTATGTTCATGCGGTTGGGGAGCTGTTCGAACACCTGATCCGGCACAAAGGCTATACCTGTATTTCGGATTGGACTTTGACCAATGAACCCAATGGAGCCTTCACCATGCTGGGATATTCGCATGATCAGTTCACCCTCATCCACCAGCTCATGAAAAAAGAGTTCGAACGGCGAGGGCTGAAGATCCGGCTGACTGGCAGTGATGACGCTCAGGATTTGCACTGGTTTGCCAAATGTGTCGAAAACCAGAATTATTACGACTCAGTGGATCTGTTTTCGTCCCACAGTTATTTCCCTTATGCCGACCGAATCCTGGCTGGCCGGTTTTATGAGGATCGCCTCAACCTGCTCCGCAGGAAACAACCGGAAAAGCCCTTCATTATGGGCGAATTCGGTTTCCATGATGATCGATCCGGAACTCACAGCAACCCATCCATGGAATGCTATCCTTATGCTCTCTGGACTTGTGAAGTGGTTCTTGAGGGCCTGAATCGCGGAGTTGCCGGGTTCTCCATCTGGGCCTTGCATGAGGTTTATTACCCGGGAAATGTGTTCATGAATTATGCCCTCTGGGATTTCAAAGACAATAACTGGAAACCCAGGCCGGTCTATTATGCATGGTCGAATTTCTCACGCCTGACTGAGGCGGGGGATCGCGTACGGAAAGTGGAATCCTCCCACCCGCGGCTTGTCAAAGCAGCCGTGGTCGGAAAGACCCTGTTCTTTGTCAATAGCACTGTCTGGCCGGTTCAGATCGAACTGGCGGGTTTCAATGGAAAAGAGGGGCGCATCTACACTGAAAAAACCCTTCATGGGGATCGCGAATGCGGGGAGCAGCTCCGGATCGAAGGTCATGGCTTCTCTCTTCCACCGGAGAGTTTCGGGTTTCTGCTGGATCAATAAAAATGGGAAAAGAGATTTGAGAAAGGGAGTCTGGATTTAATGATGCAGCCAGGATATCGAATCATTCTGATTGCCCTCCTTGTTGTGGGCCAACAGGTGGCGGCTGAGCCTCCTCCGGATACCATCACACAGTTTTCAACCATCGATGCCCTTCTTTCCGGCGTCTATGATGGGCAGTTTGGTTTCAGCCAGCTGCTTCAATATGGAAACTGGGGAATAGGAACCTTTGATCGTCTCGATGGTGAAATGATGATCCTGGAGGGTCGAATCTTTCAGATTCGTTCGGATGGAAAGGCTTACCACCCCCCAACTGAGGATACCACTCCCTTCGCATCGGTTGTCCAGTTTAAACCGGATAAACGGTTCAGGGTCGAATCGCCTCTATCTCTGGAGGAGCTGCAGCAGCGGATCGATCAGGAAGCTCCTGACCTGAACAGCTTCTGTGCAGTGCGTATCGATGGCACCTTTTCACAGATCAAAACCCGCAGCGTTCCCCCCCAGGACAAGCCCTACCCTCCCCTTGTGGAGGTGACAAAGAATCAGCCGGAGTTCCTGTTCGAAAATGTCGAAGGGATTCTTTTCGGATTTCGCTGCCCTTCTTATGTCAAAGGGATCAATGTCACCGGGTACCACCTGCATTTTCTCTCCCGTGATGAAAAACAGGGAGGCCACCTTTTATCTGCCACTCTCAAAGAGGGCTGGGTGGATCTGGACAACTGCCATCGTTTCAACATGATCCTTCCGGCTGGTGATGAAGATTTCATGAATGCGGATCTGAAAAAGGATCGGACCGAGGAGCTGGAGAAGGTGGAAAAATAAGCCTCTTCAGTGGACAGGCTTCTGACAGCGGGGGCAGAAATGTGTTCCGCGCTGCCCGACAACAATCCGTTGAATGATTGCGCCACAGCATGAACAGGGAAGCCCTTCACGCCCATACACTCCATGTTCCTCCTGATAGGTGCCGATCACTCCCCCCGGGCTGACAAAATCCGAGATGGAGGAACCCCCTCGGTCGATCGCTTCATGCAGAACCTCCTGGGAATGTTTCCACAGGGCAGAAAGCTTTTTCTTTTTCAACAGAGACGATTGAGTTTCCGGATGGATGCGTGCGCGGAATAATGATTCATCGGCATAGATATTCCCCATTCCAGCGATGACTGTCTGGTCGAGGAGCAGGGGCTTGATCCGTCGATTCCGCTGTAAAAGTGAGCTGATAAAGACCTTTTCAGGAATATCCAGCGCATCAGGGCCAAGCCCTTCGAGTGGAGATGCCTCTTTTTCTCCGATCAGCCAAATCCTGCCAAAGCGCCGCGGATCGCGGAAGCACAGGATGTTTCCTGTATCCAGTGGGAATTCAATATGGGTATGTGCTGCACAGGCTTCATTTTTCTCCCGATAATAAAAACAGCCGGTCATCCGGAAATGGACCACCAGGAGGTATCCACGCTCAAGGCGCACAATCAGATATTTTCCATGTCTTTCGAGACACTCGACAGACAGAGGAAAGACACCCTTTTTCAGAGGACATGCAGCCAGAAAAACCTTCGGGTGGTGAATATGACAGGCCAGCAGAACCTTGCCTGCAAGAGACTGACTGAGCGAGAGGCGGACACATTCAACTTCGGGCAGTTCAGGCATGGATCAAACCAGGTTGGCATTCATGGCAGGGACATTCCACCGCAATTGCCGCTCAGTTTTCGTCTTGAGGTTTTCTCTTAACAGTTTCCCTTGATTTGAATCGGGCGATCTCTTCTTTCAGCAGATCGAGATAAAAATGGCCATGCTGTTTGGATGGCTCGATATCCTTGCTGACCTCTGCGCTTGGCTGCTCTCCCAGGACCCATTCATTCCAGGATACAACCATTGCAAACTTCGGCCCGATTTCGCAGGCACGCTCCCACTGGCTGCGGAATGTGGCTCCATGGTTCCGTGGCGCTTCAGGAATGTAATCCGGATGGCCAGGTTCCGACTGTTTGCGCCAGCTGGCCACAACCACCATCGACTCCGGCCGCCCATCATGAAGTGCATAAGTCTGCGGGCCACGATCCTCCCAGGACCAGTAACCATATCTGCTGATCCGATCCGGGGTGCGCAGGCTGGCCTGCTCAGTCACATAACCGGTCATCCAGCGCACTGTAAAACGGTCATCATTCCAGTCGGGGACTCCATGCTGCCAGGGGGAAGGCGTATTGACATAAACAACCAGAAGAGGCTTTCCAAGGTAATCCTGCAGCAGCGGGCGACAGGCCGGATTCGAAACATAATCACGGTAGATCTGGTCGGCCTTTTTCTGCAGACGCCCATCGGTGGCAGCCTCCGGCGCACCGGTCACACCAAGAAAGATGCTGATCTTCGGGTGCCTGGGCAGGTGAGCGTACTCTTCAAAGAGGGTCCGGACACTTCCTTCGATCATGTCGAATACCGGATCCGGGGTCACACCCGGCGTATAGTTGACATTGTTTGACCAGTCGATCCAGATGAAATCGACACCCGCATCGGCAAGCCATTCAGCATGGGTGCGGATCACTGTGCGATCACTGGAAAGATAAAACCCCAGCTCCGGTTCTCCCCAGACTCCGCTCCAGGGAAGCCGATGATGCCAGGTGGTGTATGCGATGCCGACAAGCCTTTCTTCAGGGGGAGTGGGTTCCGGAAACAGGTTTTTCACCTCCCGGTTGGCATCGAACAATCCTTCATTTTCGTGCGAAGTTCCAGCAAATTCGAGCCAGGCCAGCGCATCTTCTGCAGTCCATCCGGCTTTCTTCTGCAGGATGACACCCAGCGCAGCCGGGCCACGATTGGTCCCGGTGGTACAGTGCAGATAAACCGGCTGAGTGGAACTCTCGACCGCTTTGAGAACCGATTGAGCCTGTGAAATGCGGATGCCATTCCGATCGAGCGGCAGATGAAAATATCGCAATCCAAGGTGATGCGCGGCATCGACATTCGGGGTGGCATCCTCCACACTGATAACTGTTCCGACCCCAAGGTTTTTCAGGTTTGCAAGCGCGGTGGCATCCTGTGGCCTCGATCCGCTGTATAAGGCCGGAGCCAGCTGATAGACCTTGGATGCACCCTCCACACTCACTGACTGAATCTGATGGGAACCCACCTGGACCGGCCTGACCTCGCCCGCAGCCGCTCCGATCTGAATCCACACACAGCCCGCCACAAGGAACCAGATAAAGGAGATCAACCGGGAAGGTGTCGATTCAGGGATTAACCGATTCATATTACAACTCCTTGATCCAGCGTTGCTCAAGTTCATCGAGTGATTTCCGGTAGGCTTTTCGGAATGAAGCTTCGAGGGATTCACCCGCTTCGATCGAGGAAACCAGGCTCTTGATGCGTGACCACCCACCCTGTTTATCCAGAAGGTATTTGATGAACAGATAGGATTCCAGATACACCTGAGATGCCAGTCCCGGGTCGGCAATTCCTGTAAAATCGCCCGCCAGCCTGGATGGCATCGGGATGCGCCCTGAGTTCAATGAATCGATCAGCTGAGCGTGCAGCATCGGATTATCCGGATTCTGGCCGGCGGCATTCTGAGCAAGGCCTTCATGCAGCCAGACCGGAATGTGTGCGGGGGAGGTTCGGTTATGCAGCAAGGCATGAGTGAATTCATGAAAAACCAGCTCACGCAGCTTGTCCCGGCCCTGATCGATATCCGCCTCACTGAGGCCGGCTATGGGAAGGCGAATCTTCCCGTCATAGGCACCACCCGCCCAGGAATGCAGCCCAAGGATCTGCTGGAACTGTCCGGCGCTGTATATCACCACTGGAATGGCGCCTTTGGGCCGCAGAACAAATTTTCGCCCCACTTCCCTTTCGGCATCCGCCAGCAGCTTGCGCGTCTCCCGGGCAACATGTTTGACTTCGCTGCCTTCAAAAGAAATCTTGAAGACCCCACGATCCTGAGTGACAAAATCACCCGCCTCTTCTATTTCGATGCGGACTTTATCAATCAATTTTGCCAGGTCGGGCTGGGGAGACTGCTGGTAGGCGCGCTCGAAGTAATCCAGGGCGGTCTCCAGGTCATATTCCTGGTAAGCGATCTGCCCCAGATTGAACAGCGCCGCTGCATGATCCGGATTTTCCTCCAGGGCTTTCTCGAAAAGTGTGGTCCGCCGGCGCTGCTCCGAACCCGGCATGGCAAGTGCCTGATCCACATACAAGGCGGCCCGTGCGGAATGGATCTGCGACACCAGGCTTCCATCACCGCTTCCCTCAGCCAGTGCAAGAGCTTCGCCGAGCTTCTTGTCCGCCAGGTTGAAGCTGCCTTCCAAACGCTTCTGGTTTCCATTGCCGGCCATGGCAAACGCCAGGTTCATGCGCACAGTATTTTCATCTGCGAGCAGCTGCTGGGCTTTTCTGAGAATTTCTTCGGCAGTCTCGAAGTTTTTGCTGTTGGCTTCCTGGACCCCTTTTTCGTTGTAGAGGATCCCCAGCAACTGGCCGCGCTCCGAAGATGAAAGACTCTGGGCCTCCGGGCTGTCTTCAACCAGCCGGATCTTTTCATCAATGGAGAGCTTCTCGAAGGCCGGGCCGAATGGATTGGGAATCCGTATCGGTTCACCGGGAGCCTGATTTTTCAACTCACCGGAGCTGGAGGTGAACCTGGGGGAACGATCCGGCGATGCCGTTCCTGTGATCAGGACTTCTGTTCTCTTCCCTTCTTCAAGTGGCAGCAGGCCGCGCGATTGATCACTCCCGGCGCTCAGGCGAAACTGATAGACCCCATAATTGGCCGGATTCAGTTCCTCACTGTCTCCCTGCTCCAATGTGGAGGTTTTGAGAAAGCCTCTTCCCACACAGGTAAAACGAACTGAACCGGCTGCCTGCGACTGGACTCTGACTGTGGGCTTCTGAAGGCTTCCATCCGCCACCTGCTGGATAAGAATGTCCACCTTCGACCAGCCGGGCAAAGCCAGGAGCAGGCCCGCTCCGGCCACCAGCATCAGAAAACAGCGTTCAGAATGGACCATAATGGTTCATGTTAACGGCTTCACAGCCCGACTTCCAGAACAACCTTTACTGGCCGGGTGGTGGCTGGTACCAGAACTGTGCAAACTCAAAGAGGTCTGCCACATCCTCCCCATTCTTTCCATTGAAATCGGTAGGAAAATCCTCAACTCCGGCTCGATCCCTCAGATAGGCAATCAGATCCTTGGCATCCGCACGCCCATCCACCACCAGATCACAGGAGTCGGGATGGCGGGTCGGGGTTGGGGTTGGTTCTGCAAGGGTCGGGGTCGGAGTGGGTTCAACCTGGGTCGAGGTCGGAGTGGGTTCAATCTGATGATTGATCGGAACCACCAGATGCACCTGCTCGACAAGCAGGTCGCCATAAGGTTGCCCCTGGCCATCGAGTGTCCAGCCCTTTTCTTCAGCGAGATCTTTCCAGACCCTCCGGTACACCAGGGTGGCAGTAACGGTCACAATATCACCAGGGATGCCCTCCAGGCTGAAAAGGTAATGGGACACATCCTTCCCTTTGGGAGGAATCGCTGTGTTGCTCACCTCACCCAGGGCATCGATGAAGATCACCCGTTCCTGTGTGGTTCCTTCAACTTCACCCCGCCCATACAGAATTCGTGCGAATCCTCTCCCCGGTTTGAGGCCATAATCATTGGCCTCATCACCAACCCCTCCCCAGGCGGGCACCAGATCGGTCCCGCTGGAAGACCAGACAAGAGACTGGCCCAGGTTGGTGGTGGCAGTGACCGCCAGAATCACATTCCGTGTGGTAAATCCGGTCGGGAAATTATGGCCCGCACCGACATTGCGAACCTCCGCTTGAACCTGAAGCGCACCCGCTACAGCCGTTGCATCCAGGATCACATCAGCGGCTCTCTGAAGCCTGGAGAGTGTCGCCCCTTCGAATCGGTGGTTGTGGATCTGGGAGGGCGATCGGGATGGGCCGCCAACACCGATATCGACCTGGTCGCCATCCGGGGACATGTGGCATTTCTGGCAGGTGACTCCACGCTGGGCATAACTGCTGCTCAGCCACTCAGAATAGGTGGTCTGCCCCGGGGGGCTGCCCGCTTCATCGAAATCTCCATCGAAATCATGATCCATACGGTACTCATGGCAGGCAGCACACAGACGGCTTTCGGTGTGGAGTGGATTGTATGCCGCACGCATGATGTGGGGGATATCCACATCGGAGTCCGGAAGGGGGCCGAATTGAACTCCATCATCATTGGCAAACAGCTTCGCTTTTCCAAAAAAGCCGGTCCGACCGAATTCACCATTCGCCTGCTGCACACTCTCAGTCTTGTGGCAAACCTCGCAGGCCACTCCGGCATCATAAGCCAGGCGCTCCAGCGAGCCTTCGGGTGAAGAGGCAGCCGCATCGGACAGATCCACTCGCGCACCCGCAGGGGTGTCCTCCGGCAGCAGTGAGGAAAGCAATGGCAGGTGGCATTCGGCACACAGTCCGGTTGTGTAAGGATTCCCGGCCGCGAGACTGGTCGAATCCCGTTTGAAGACATAGCCCGGCTGCCCCAGGCCTCCCCCGGTTCCGGAGCCATCCACCAGATCCCTCACCCAGGTGTTGCTCCCGGCTGTCGCATGGCGTGAGGCCACACCACTCCCCGCACCCGACCAGCCCTCATAGTAATAGGCGTGGCAGTAGGTGCAGGCCACCGAGGGATCATGAAAGGGATTCGACAAAGGCGGCCCGGAAGCGAGCGGCTCCAGGCGGATCACGACCGGGGCGGAGTTTGCAGATGGAGTCAACCGGATCGAGCTGTTTATAAATCCGAATTTCCCGGCCGCAAGAGTCACCATGATTCCAGCTGGAAGGTCGATGGAGAAGGTGCCGCTCATGCTGGCCACCACCCCCTGGGTGGCCGATTCGACTCGCACCTCCGCTCCGGCGATCGGGCTTTGATCCGCTTTGCTGCGCACCACACCGCTGACTGGGACCGAATTCGCAGGCGGGACCATTGAGATAAACACCACAATGACACCCGCAAACAGCCGGAGATAATTCACCCCGCCCACTATTCCAAAGCAGCCTGGTTCGAATGTGGCCTCTCCCCGAATGGATCTCAGGAACCTGAGAAACCCGATTTCAGATCCAGTGATGCAATCTGTCGGCATCCAGCCCTCCTCTTTCAACAGGCGGTATAACCCCCATCCACCGGAAGGATGACTCCGGTCAGCCAGGAGGCTTCATCCGAGGCAAGGTAGACACAGGCATAAGCGATATCATCAACTTCCCCGAATCGTCCGAGGGGGTATGCGGGCAATGCCATTTTGGCAAAATCAGGATCACTCATCATCTGGTCGGTGAGCTCGGTATGGATCAGGCCGGGGCAGACACAGTTGACACGTATTTTCTCGCTGCCGAGTTCCACCGCCAGGGATTTGGTGATCTGGACCACAGCGCCTTTGGTGGCTGAGTAGCAGGTTGTCTGGGCCAGACCGGCCAGTGCGACAATCGAGCCGATATTCACAATGGCGGGTGCGCTGCTTTTTCGGAGAACAGGCAATGCAGCCTGAGTCATACGATACAGGGCTTTGACATTGACTGCAAACAGCTTGTCATAAAGGTCATCCGGAGTTTTCTCGATCGTTTCCGCTAGAAAAATCCCGGAGTTATTCACCAGCACATCGATTCCTCCAAGCTTCTCTGCTGCCGCCTGAACCAGCTGCTGAGGACCCTCAGGCGCAGTCAGGTCGACTGAAACCCAGTCGATTTTTGGGGAAAGCCGGGCGGTTTCGGCCAGCCTTTCTGAACGCCTGGCTGCGATCAGAACCTGTGCACCCTGCTCGGCAAATCGAAGAGCGATGGCCTTTCCAATGCCTGATCCTCCGCCAGTGATGACCGCTTTTTTTCCTTGTAGACGCATGATTGGGTTCTCCTTTATGTGGATGGATGAATCAGGCAGATCGATGTGGCGATCCCGCTCAATCGCCCTTCACTTTAGCCGAGGAACAGGACCTCGTGAATAGGATGAGGGGGAGGCCGCATTGGATTCGGCAAACAGGCATGATCAGAATGATCTTGCTTTATTTTGGGATTCAAGATATAAAACTAATTCTTTATATTTCTTTTCGATCCCATTCCCCCATCCACCTTTTTACGGAAAGAGGGAATTCACTGTGGCCATAATTTTAAGGGTTTGACAATTACTGACCCGTGGTTTGAAGCTGCTATGGGCTTGAAGCCCACGCTCCTCAAATTATTAGGTTTCCCGATCGGACTGCCACGTGTGCCAATTGGGATAAAATCTGTTATTTGAGAATGAATGATCTGATTCAACAAGGCTGATCTCTCCACAAGGTTAAATGAACACCATGAACAATGTCCGTTTCGGCGTTTTTTTTCTCCTGGCCATTTTAATCGCTGGTCTTGTTCGGTTCTCAGTTTATCGTGAATGTATCGACAACGATTCTATCATCAAGGTGACGTCAAGGACCCAACAGGCTGAGGCAAATGCCGCTACAATACTTTCCGGAAAGGGATTTGGAAGACTATTTTCCCCAGGAAATCAACAAAATAATCCTGACGATTTAGGATTCGCACTTTATGTTGCCTTTCTTTGGAAAATTGCAGGCATTCAGAACACCAATGTAATCCGAATCGGCACCTTACTACTTGATATTATTGCGATGGTTGTCCTTTCAGCTTCAATCATCAAGGTATGCGGACAAAAGGCTGGATTATGGACTGCTTTGTTGTATGCCTTTTACCTTCCAGCAGTTATCGAGTCTACATATGCCACAAGTTATGTCTCTGTCCTTCATGGCACGATTTTCCTCATGGGCCTCCTGTTTTTTTTCCCACGCGGTCTCTATGCCCAGATCGCCATCACAGTTTTATTGGCCTGCAGCCTTCTTGTTCTTGACCTAATTCGAGCTACCTTTGTTCCACTCACTCCATTCCTTGCAGTCACGCTATTTATTAAGGTTGGTAAATGGCAAGGATTTTTCTTGGGCACTCTCCTCGTTTGTGTCACTTTATCCGGTGTACTCATATTGAAGTTGTTGCTTGCTGCCTCGGCCCATCCAGTATGGCATACCATTTTTGTTGGATTGGGGGAAGGGCCTAATCCGTTTGGAATCGTCTATCTTGATCAATTTGGTGTTGCTCAGGCTGAGAAAACGTGTCCTGGAGCAAATTTATATACTGCAACTGACCAATATATGGAAGTCATCAAAGGACGCTCTCTTACACTAATTGATGAGTCACCCGGATTCTATATTCGAGTGATAGGAAGAAGGCTTTTACAAGTCGTTATTGGGATGCAGAATTGGAATTTTATTTCAATTGGCTTTTCAAAAAGCCAGGCAATATTGGTGACCTATATTCTTTTTGGATTAGCCTTTTCAGGGGCTATCGTGTGCTTAAAAGATAAAATCCCAAATTCTTTTATCTTGTTTTTGATGTACTTTTATTTTTCATTAATAGTTGTTCCGGTCTCCACCATGCATCCACAATATTTTATAGCCGGCGCAGGAATGCAGATTCCTTTCGCCGGAATTTTCCTCAGCAGGCTATCCATTAAAAGAATTACAGAGATAAAAACAGAGCAAGCCGATTTGAGACCAATACGGCACACCTAATCAATCTTCAAACTGCAGGTCGCTGGTGAATGAAATCAAACGGATGGCTGGGTAGCCACCATTCATGGAAAGCCGGGAACTAATGTTAGCAAGAGGCAGGACACCTCTCATCGATGGACCATGTAAAAATTCTGTGGACTCATCGCCATACTTGTGGAATCCCTGCTTCTCGGAAATAACGCACACAAGGGAGTCCTCTGCGCTGGAGAATTCGTGGATAAAAATGCATAACAGATCGAATAACACCTTGATCAGCGGCAATGTTGTTTGTAACACGCTATATATTTGCTCTCTCTTGCTGCCTGAATTCAATTTCTGCATTCGTTGCGACGTTCCAGGCAAATTATTACTTGGCGGGATCTGTATACCAGCTGCCACTGATTGCCTTCTTTCTTAATGAAATTTTTAAAAATTCCTTCCAAACCCGGATAAATAAGGACATCTCAGCATGATACAGAGATTAGAAGAGATTTTCTCAAATCTATTTTTTCTCGCAGGTTTCCTGATAACAGGAGCTTTTATCGCTTTCTCTCTATTCCTGCTTTATGCGAAAATCGAATCTGAAAAATGGAGAGAATCCTATTTAGATGACTTGAAAAAGCACACTCTTATATATTCGGTAACCGGCGATGAGTTCCCCCCTCTTCAAACAATAAAGCAGGAATATACCAATACATTCAATCAAATTCAGAATGAAAAAACATATTTCCTGCACCTCGAGGCAATCATTAAGAAAGGGCGTGTCAAAACATCAATTCTTAATAATGACGGTAAAGAGATTACGTTACCCGTTTTTTCGAGCACTCCAGGGTACAGTCACTGCTTTATCGGTTGGAAATCACAAAACACAGGACCAGTGAAAATAAAAATTGAGGAGACCCTGCCACTTGATTATCCAGAGTACTATGATATCAGAGCGAGCGAAACGCTGCTCATCTGTTACAAGCATCATGATGTTAAAGACCTCGCAAAGTTCGAGTTTTCAAAAGATAATAAAATAACGGTTTCAAGCACAGGGTTTCCCAATGGGCACGAAACTATGCCATTTCTCATAAACAAGCTTCGCTGGTCAGTTAATGAAGGAAAAGTTCCTGCATATTGGTCCGCTTTCGAACCATGTTCAGCAACCTTAACTTTTAATCAAACAAAAGCCATCTCCCGACTATTTATGCGGGTTCCTGCAAAAATTCAAAAAGAACCTCCAAAGGTCACACTGATAGACTATGAAGGGCAGTTGATCGATTGCACAACATACGGGGAAACAAATAAATATTCCCCTCCTAAAAGTGGCAATTATGACGAATACCAGCATTACTTCCCTGAAACAGATGTCAAATCAATTCTCATTTCTTTTTTGCCCACAGGAAAAAAGAACAAAATCTGCTACTTACATGATTTCTGTGTACCCGAGCCAACAGAGTTTTCGATCGAAAAAGTCAGCCTGTATGAAGTAAATTTATCAGCCTCAAACTGCTACCCTGTCAATCTCTCGTTCCTTGATCCTTATAAAAAACCCCCTGAGTAATTTAACCCGGTGGGAAAGAGGGACCGTGTGGAATCATCAGGGCAACCCGTTGCGGATTGCCCCTTCAGAATATCAACACCAAAAAATATGAAAAATGCTCACCCTGCCAGCGGCTCGAGCGGTGGCGAATTCGGACACAGGTGCGCACCAAACAGACGAGGCGCTGCCCAGTGGATGCCATTGACAATCACGCGCAGCACATTGGGATCATAATAAATCGGGAAGGTCTCGTGCCCGGGCCGGAAATAAAAAATCCTCCCATGCCCACGCTGCCAGGTGCAGCCCGAACGGAACACCTCGCCTCCCTGGAACCAGGACACGAAGATCAGATGCTCAGGAGTGGGGATATCAAAACGCTCGCCATACATCTCTGTGTGGGGCAGTTCGAAGTACTCTCCAAGCCCCTCAGCGATCGGATGGCTCGGTTCAACCACCCACAGCCTTTCCTTTTCTCCGGCTTCACGCCAATGCAGGTTGCAGGTGGTCCCCATCAGCCGCTTGAACACTTTTGAATGATGCCCCGAATGAAGCACAATCAGCCCCATCCCCTCCTGCACCCGGGCCACCACCCGCTCCACGATGGCATCCTGCACCTCGCCATGCGCCATGTGCCCCCACCACAGAAGCACATCGGTGGACTGAACCACCTCCTCGGTTAATCCATGCTCCGCTTCATCGAGTGTGGCGGTGCGAACCTCCAGATCCGGCTGGGACTGAATGTGGCTGGCTATCGCTGCATGGATGCCATCCGGATAAACCTGGCGCACCTTCTCATCGAGTTTCTCATGCCGAAATTCATTCCAGACTGTGACACGAATTTTCGAACTCATGTTTTATCCTCCCCAATTCCATGTGAATTTCATTGGTCCTCGGTGCATCGGCTCTTGGCCGGACCCGCGCTATGCACCCACTCGCACAGTGATCCATCACGGCCGAAAAGGCCGTTATGGCGTTCAACCCCAGAATTGTCGCACGACCATTCCCGTATCTCAAGGCAATACTCCCCTGAATCCATCCAGCTCCAGTTTCTTGGTTCTCGCCATCGGGTTTGTTAAGATCAGGACCATGAACGATTTGCATGTGCTGATAATCTGCAGCGGGAATTCATGCCGCAGCCCGATGGCTGAAGGCCTGCTCAAGAAACTTCTGAAGGATAAAAATATCCCGGGTGTGGAGGTTCGTTCAGCCGGCACCATGACCGGTGGTGGTTCGCCCGCGACTGAATTCTCGATCCTGGCCTGCCGTGAAGCGGGGATTGACCTGTCATCCCACCGCTCCACTCCCATTTCCCATCGCCTGATCTCCTGGGCTGATATCATCCTGTGCATGGAAAATTACCATGTCGCCACTGTGCTGAATCTGCTCCCCTCAGGTTCCGCCAGAACACACCTGATCGGGGAATTCGGCCTCCCCGAGGACTCTCTCGAAATCCCGGACCCGGTCGGTCTGTCATTGGCCCATTATCGGCATTGCCGTGACCGCCTGTGCGAATGCCTGGAGGGACTGGTCACCCATTTTCCAGAAATCCGGGACCGTTGGGACACACTCTTCATCGGGAGTGATGAGGCAGGGCTGAACCTCAAGAAAGCCCTGATCGCGCACCTGCGCAAATGCGGAAGAAAAGTCCAGGACTGCGGGGTTGCCGGCAGCATTACCGCTGAAGACTATGGGCCGGTGATGGATGTGGGTCGAACAGTAGGAGGCCATCTGGCTCAGTTCGGAATCCTTGTGGGTATTACCGGGATCGGAATGTCGATCGCTGCCAATAAAATTCCCGGAGTGCGCGCCGCCTTATGCGCCGATGTCGATAATGCCATCCTCAGCCGCCAGCTGCACAATGCCAACCTGCTCTGCCTGGGTGCACGGTCTCTGGCGGAGAACGAGGCCATCCGGGTGGTGGATGCCTGGCTTTCAACCGGTTATGAGGACTCCGAGGATAATCCAAGGGTGGTCCTGTTCCAGAAACTGGAGTACCAGTTCATGGGGCGATAATTCTTCTATTTAACTGATGGAGCCTCCCCTGGTTCCAGCCTTTCCTCTGTTATCGTTTCTTCGGGTAGCAGATGACGATCTCGAGCGGCCCTTCCCAGACACGTGAAGGGGGCAAGGTCAGGATCGACCATAAATCCGCTCCTGTTGGAGTCCTTCTCATTTCGGCCAGCCTGCTCTTCTCTCCGAAAATCCAGGTTTCCCGCCCATCTGCCAAGGCTGTAACCAGTTCCGCCGGACTCCGGATCCCTTGAACGCTCACACCGGGAATGACTTGAACCCGGCCCCCTTCTTTCAATGGGAAAACAAAATCCACACGCCCGAGATAATAATAAACCGGGATCGCATCCGTGCTGATAACCTTCACATTCCCCGAAGCACGCGGAACCAGGTCAGTCATCCCACGCCAGTCCATACTGCCACAGGCAACCGAATCCGAGGCCCCGGTCACGACCTGGGATGTGGCTGCCCTGGATATGAAAACATTGCTGAGAACCATTTCGACACTCAACCCCAGCAATAGAAGGCCTGTAATCACTCTCCAGTTCCAATGGACCCCGGGAGCGGACCACTGATTGACTCTTTCTTTTACCATTTCGGCGCCCCATCCGATCGGGATCGCTGCCAGAATCACCATAAAGGGAAATGTGTAGTAGATCGAATCCGGCTGGCATTTTCTCAGGATCAGTCCCTGAGCAATGAACGGAAACCAGGCCGCCGAAAAAACCAGCCATCCAGGACGCCCGCATTTGAGCGCCATGCCGGTTCCCAGGATCAGGAATCCCATAAAGGCCCACCCGAATTGCTCCTGGAAAAAGTGGATATAACAGAGGCTGCCGCCTGCAGCCTCCTGCTGCTCCTGATTCTTCAGGAAAACAGCCGGGCTGAGATAAACCAGTGCCAGAATTCCAACGCCGGCGACCAGCAGGCCTACAAGGAGATATTGAAGGCTGCGCTTGAACTCGGAATCGATGAATCTCCCTCGAAACCAGCTCCAGCTCAGACGGATCAGCAGATATCCCGGCAGGAAAAACAAGGCAAAGTGAGTCAGGTAGCTTGTGAAATGCGCCAGCAGCGCCAGCAGGAGAAAAGGAATCAGTTTGAAAAACCGGCGAATGGTAAGTGGCCTGCGACCGGCGACACGCGGAGGTTCGGCCATGGGATGCCCAAGACAATTGCATTCCAGCATTTTCCAGACTGAGACCACGATGAGGACAAAAAGAAAAGCAAGCAGGCTCTCATACTGCCCGATCCTTCCCCATGCCACAGACCAGGGCCAGACAGCGAACAGGAACCCGGCGCAACGCCCCACCCAGGATCCGAACCAGTGGGAAGCCCAGAGATAAACCCACAAGGTGGTCAAAGCCCCGAAAAACGCCGAAGGGAATCGTGCGATCCACTCCGATTCTCCGAAATGATTGAACAGCGAGGCAGTAATCCATGGGTATAAAAGCCCATCCGAAGACGGTTGGCTCTCTGGCTGGATAAAATGTCCGGTCTGGAGGCAAGTCCGTGCAATCAAGGCATTATCAGCTTCTTCCGAACAGAAGCTGAGCGCTCCGAGATTGTGTGCACGCAATGCTGTGGAAAGCGCCAGAAGGAGGACCAGGTCCCAAATCCAGTATCGACGGTCAAGGGCCACGATGTCTGAGGGTGTTCTCAGGACAGAAGCTTCGCCTTGGCTTCCTCGAAATCCTCTGCAATGGTAAAAACACGATCGAGCTTGGTGAACTTGAGAACGCGGAGAATGCTCTCGGAAAAGCCGCAAATGGCCAGCTTCCCACCCCGTGCAGTCAGGTTCTTGTAGATATTCACCAATGCCGCCAGCCCGCTGCTGTCCAGATATTCCAGTTTCGAGCAATCCAACAGGATGACATTTTCATCGGCGGTCTCCACCAGGAATTCATCCCGAAAACGGACGACTTCACCAGCATCGAGAAACCCCGACACACTGATCACCTTGATGGTTCCCTCCGAGCGGGCGGTCAAATTCATCGATAATTACACAATGGCCTGCTCGGTTGCAGGATCGAAAAGGTGCGCTTTGCTGACATTGAAGACCATCTCTTTGTCTCGATTGACTTCTGCTTTCACATGTGAGTTGACTTTGGCAATGAAAGTCGAATGGCTCGAGGACAAATACCAGATCGATTCCGATCCAACCGGTTCGATGACTTCCACCTTGGCTTTGACCAGGGTATTGGGCCGTATGTCACGGGTTTCTGCCGGGTCATGGATATCCTCAGGCCGAATCCCGAAAATGACCGGCTGGCTGGCATAGTTCTGGGCCTGCGGAGTCATCAGGCGTTCATCCAGCTGAACCTTGATGCTGCCTTCATCGAAAAACAGGTTTCCCCCCTCCGATGTGAGCCGGCCACGGATAAAGTTCATCGGCGGCGATCCGATAAACCCGGCCACAAACAGGTTCCTGGGATGGTCATACAGGGTGATCGGATCATCCACCTGCAGGATTTTCCCATCCTTCATCACCACAATTCTGTCGCCCATGGTCATTGCTTCGAGCTGGTCATGAGTGACATAAATCATGGTCGTTTCGAGCCGGTTGTGCAGTTTGGAGATTTCGGTGCGCATCTGAACACGCAGTTTGGCATCCAGGTTGGAGAGCGGCTCATCGAAGAGGAACACCTTGGGCTTGCGGACAATCGCGCGCCCGACTGCCACACGCTGGCGCTGGCCGCCTGAAAGTGCCTTGGGTTTGCGGTCGAGCAGATCCTGGATCCCGAGGATATTGGCCGCCTCCTGGACCCGTTTATCGATCTCAGCCTTCGGGTATTTCCGCAGTTTCAAACCGAAAGCCATATTCTTGTACACAGTCATGTGGGGATACAGGGCATAATTCTGGAAAACCATGGCAATATCCCGATCCTTGGGGGGGACATCATTGACCACCTTTCCCCCGATGCTGATCTCACCACTGGTCATCTCCTCCAGTCCAGCCACCATACGCAAAGAGGTCGATTTCCCGCACCCCGAAGGCCCGACCAGGATCAGAAACTCCTTGTCATGAACTTCGAGGTTGAAATCATCAACCGCCACTACCCCGCCTTGGAAGAGTTTATTCACATGTTTGAAGACGACATCCGCCATGAGGGCTCTCCTTCAATCCGCTGCACAATCTCCTGCCGAGGATAACAAAAAAGAAAAACGGTGCGAAGAAGGGACAACCGACCCAATTAACTCTTTCTGCCCATCGTTCTCCCAGACAATCCGAGGCAGATCCACCCGATTATCAATGCCACCCCGCCGAATGGAGTCACCGCCCCCCACATCCGAACCCCGGACAGAGCCAGGATGTACAGGCTTCCCGAAAAAATCAAAACTCCCACTGTCAGGAAACCCGCCGACCAGTGCAGGAGGCGGATGTCCGAAAACCGAAATGACAGGATGGCCACTCCGAGTAGCGCCAGGGTATGAAAAAGGTGGTATCGTACACCGGTCTCGAATATGACCAGCAGGTCTGGAGGAAGCTTTTCGCGCAGAGCATGGGCCGCAAAGGCCCCCAGGCACACCCCAAGAGCACCAAGGAAACCTGCAGCCTTGATCCAGAAACAGGACATCGATGTCTTTCTCCTTTACTCGGACCTCAGAAAACCTTAAGACAATAAGAGTGCCATTATGAGACTCTTTATCATTGGGATCGGTCCACTGCCATTCTACAGGTCTCCCCGTCCGGCCACAGCCCTCTCGGATGGAACCTGGCAAGTAATTCAACCTCTCCTAGAGGATGGTCATTCGGTGCGTGCGGTGACATTCGAATTCGGCCAGCGCGGCCAGCCCATTATTCAGTATCTCCATAAACCACGGGATGTGAATGAGAACTTAGAACACCTGGCCTTCCCGGAGCCGAATGCAGACACACGCGCGCTGATTGCTGAAAAAGTTCAGCAGGCGATGGCGGCGTTCAATCCCCATGCCATCATCAGCGCCGGTTCGGTGATTGCCTCCTGGGTGACATCTCACCTTCGGCACCGGCTTCCTCTCTGGTATGACCTGAAAGGAGCCTTTATCCCCGAGCTGCAGCTGCGCATGGAATCCCCGGATGCCAGGGGCACCTTCGAGACCTTTACTGTCTACAAGCAGGTCCTGCTGCGCGGAGATCGATTCAGCGCAGTCACCGAACATCAGGCACACATGCTGATGGGCGAACTCGGCATGGTCGGCCGCCTGAATCCATCCACACTGCATGAGCACCTGGTGACTGTGAAACCGACCGGGCTTGATCCTGGTTCTCCCTCCCGGATGCCTTCTTCCGGGCGCATTCGGGGCAGGTTGTGCGGTCCAGAGGATTTTGTGCTGTTTTCATCCGGAGGGTTCAACACCTGGCAGGACACACGCACTTTTTTCGAAACCATCGAAAGGGTCCTCGGTGCTGACAAAAATGTTGTTTTCGTCTGTATTGGTGGAGGAATCGGTGGACACCACGACCAGGGCTATGAATCATTCAAAACCTGGGTCTCCCAAAGCCCTTACCGTTCAAGGATGTTCCTCGAGGGATGGGTTCCCCAGGATCAGGTGGTGGAGTATGAATCCGAGGCTGACCTCGGTGTGAATTTCGATCTGGATGTCCCCGAGAGCCGCTATGGCGACCGTTCCCGCTTCCTCTCCTGGATGGCCCGGCGGGTCGGGATTGCGACCACACCAGTCTCACAGCCATCGGCGCAGCTGATCAGGGAAGAACTGGCAATCGGCCTGCCTCTGGGAGATTCCGAGGGAGCTGCAAAGGTCATCCTGGATGCAGCCGCTCAACCCGGCAAAGTGCGCGCCATGGCCGAACACGCCGAGCAGTTTGCCCGCACCCGGTGGTCCTATCGGGAAACCACCCGGCACTTGCGGGAGTGGGCACAGCATCCCTGCCTGGCAGGCGACAATCAGAAATGGCTGTTTTCCAATGACCCCTGCCTGCAGCAGCGCCTGGCGTTTCATGAATTGGCACTGGATGGCATTTTTACGAATCTTGTACGCCAGCCGGAGTGTGAAGTCTGGAAGAAAGTTCAGGAGGGCCTGCATCAACGCTGGCCATGGAGTGAAAAGCCTTGACTCTCTTCCTCCGGTTCAGAAATCATTCCTGACCTTTTTATATGCCGCGACAAATGGCACCGCCCATTCGGTTCCAATGTAGTAGCCAATGCACTCATAATACTGATCCACCCAGGCCCAGTCTTCTTCAGCCACCGGGCCATGTTCCGCCATGGTGACAAAGTAATCCGGTTTTTCCTCTTCGATCAGCCCTTTTGAAACCCGGAAGAACCCCAGCTTGTCCGGATGTTTTTTATGCCATGGGGTCACATGGGGAGTGGCTATAGCTGACACATCGACCATGTAGGCCTCACGAAGCTCATAACCCAGCAGTCCCAGATCATGGACCAGAACCTTCGGGTGACGGCCCTCGATCGGATGAATGCGCAAGTCATTGAGGATCGCCTGAGCGCAGATGCGATGCCCCTTTTCTCGTTCATGGTCGATCAGCACCCGTCCAACCCAGGCCACCTTGTTTTCCGGCCAGCTCTGAATGGCAACCAGCCCCCCATAAGCAAGGAAAATCCACAACCCGACCGCGCCAATGGCACCCAGCCGACTCAATTGCAGGCTGATTCTCGAAACCCCTTTCGATACAAAAAAGCTTCCGGCAACCACTCCAATGCCGATCCCGGCAGAGGGATGGCAGTAATACCAGCTGAACAATGGCACCACCACAAACTGGGCAGCGATGGTATAGAGAATGGCATAGGCTGGAAAAACCCAGACAGGATTCCGACGGCGAAATAAAAGCCAGGCGGCATACACCACCAGGCCGAAAAAGATGACCGCCCTGGGAGCATTGTACAGGGTATCCCTGTTCAGGCTTTTAAAAAACAGGCTCCCCCAGTAATCCACCAGATCAAGGAATCTTCCGGGATCCCACAGGATCCCATCCGCATAGGTGTCCCACTTTCCCTGAAGCGAGTTGGGCAGCAGGCCGCTCGAGTAATACAGAGAGGTAAATGCTGTCCATCCAGCATACGGCATCACGGCACACCCCACCCGCAGCCAGGCAGCAGGCTTCCTCCATTCAGTCAGGGTTATCAACCCAGCCGCCAGGATCCCTTCCGGGCGGACCAGGCAGAGCAGACCCATGGAGGCGGCCTGAAAAAAACGCCACCCGATCAGCTGGAATAAAACCGCCAATACAAACAACAGGTGAAAAAGAGGCAGTTCCATTCCTGAAGGGGCACACAGGGCGGCATCCGGTGAATAGACATACAACAGGGCGGCAAATACCGCTGGCAGGAACTCCAATCCAGCACATCGAGCGACTGCCAGAATCAGCCCGGGAACAAAACTGTCGAGAAAAACCCCCAGGTAACGCGCAACTCCTGGAAGCCACGGGCTGAGGGGAGCCAAGATCAGAGTCCACAGCGGTGTGGTTGTGGCAATGACCTTTTCTCCATCGTTGTAAGCCCAGCCTTTGCCCTCCCAGAGACGTTCAGCCTGCCGGAAGGTAATGTAAGCATCATCGATCGGCTCCCTTTCGAGGCTGATACGAATAGTAAAGGCAAGCCCATACAGCACAACCGCAGAAAGGATGATCCACCAGGCTGAAAGGTTTTGTTTTTCTGTTCCGGCCGCCACAAAAGTTTCTCAGGGAGCCAAAGAAGCCGAGCGGGTTTCAGCTGCCAGAGCCTGGGCAATCACCAGGCCATGGTGGCGGGAATTTTCGATAAATATCTCACTCGATATATTGCCCGCCTGGATCACTCCGGCAATGAAAATTCCCGGAACATTCGACTCGTAGGTCTGTGGATTGATGGAGGGTCTTTGCGAAACCGGATCAACCTCCAGCCCCATGCTTTGAAGAAAAGCGACATCCGGCTGATATCCTGTCAGTGCCAGAACGAAATCATTTGGAAGCATGATTTCTTTGCCATTGCAGGACAGGTGCACGGAACGAGGTTCGATAGATATCACCCGGCTGGGCATGTAAGCCTGAATTTCTCCAGCCTGTATCCGGTTTTCGATATCAGGTTTCAGCCAGTATTTTACCGAATCAGGAAATGAATCACGGCGATAAGATAAAGTGACCTGCGCGCCATGCCTCCACAGCTCGAGAGCCGATTCGACCGCCGAGTTTCTGCCTCCCACAACCAGCACCTTCTGACCCACATACGGGTGCGGTTCGGTGTAACGGTATCTGACCTTGGGGAGGTTCTCCCCCGGCACTTCCAGGCGCCTCGGCTCTCCAGAGGCTCCACTGGCCACAACAAGCCGTTCCGCTGTTTCGGAAAACTCCTCACCGGAGGCAGTTTCTCCACAAACTGTAAAGCATCCCTTCTGCCCTTTGATGGAACTCACCAGGTGGTAGGTGCGGACATCGATATGGCGGTCCTGCACAAAACGGGTGAGGTAATAGAGGTATTCCCGCCGTGTGGGTTTGTCCCCGGGAATCGTGAGAGGCATGCCACCAATTTCAAGCAGGGGAGCGGTCGAGAAATAGGTCATGTAGGGTGGATAGTGGGCGATCGCTGCGGCGATCGGGCCTTTTTCGAAAACCACGACCTGATGGCCCTGCTGCTGGAGATGGTCGGCAGCAGCCAATCCGGCCGGTCCGGCACCGATGATGACAACCTTCATGGAAATATATTATGTCCCCCTGGGATAGCTGTCTGAATTATGGCGGTGATCGAAATCAGATGGAATCCCGCTTCCCCAGGTCCCTTCCCAAACCACCCATCCGTCGGCAAACTGAAGTCAACAGACGAAGAAAAGCACTGCTCGAACGACAATGAATCATCGGAATCATCCGAATTCTCTATCGCCGTTCCGCATCACCATGGTGCTGTTCTTCATCCTGTCATCACCCATTGGAGCCGATAACTCAATGTCTTTTCCCCAGGAAAAACCTGCACATACCAACCATCTCATCCATGAGACAAGCCCTTATCTGCTCCAGCATGCCCACAATCCGGTTGACTGGCATCCCTGGGGGAAGGAAGCCCTGGAGCGCGCCAAGAACGAAGACAAACCCATCTTTCTCTCCATCGGCTATGCCGCCTGCCACTGGTGCCATGTCATGGAGAAAGAATCTTTCGAGAACCAGTCGATTGCGAAGATTCTGAATGAAAATTTTATTCCGATCAAAGTCGATCGGGAGGAACGCCCCGATCTGGATGAAATCTATATGACCGCCACCCAGCTGCTGACAGGCTCGGGAGGCTGGCCGATGTCGGTCTGGTTAACCCCGGATCTGCAGCCCTTTTATGCCGGAACCTACTACCCCCCGGAGGATCGCTGGGGGCGCCCTGGATTCGGGCGTGTCCTCACTTCTCTGGCGGAAGCATTTCACCAGAACCGGGATAAAATTGAACGCAGCGCCCGTGAGATCACTCATTCGATCACCCATGCGCTGACTGTTTCCGGTGCCTCGGATACCCTCGATCCCGCCCTGGTTGCCGAAACAATCGACATGATGACCGGCCGGTTTGATCCCCGCTTCGGCGGCTTCGGTGGTGCTCCCAAGTTTCCTCATTCCATGGACCTGATGCTTCTGCTCCGAGAGTTCCGCCGTTCTCACTCGCAGGAGCTGCTTCACCAGATTACCTTCAGCCTGGACCGTATGGCCTGCGGTGGGATGTATGACCAGATTGCCGGGGGATTTCATCGTTACTCAGTCGATGACCGTTGGCTGATCCCGCATTTTGAAAAGATGCTGTATGACAATGCCCTGCTGGCACGCACCTATCTCGAAGCTTTTCAGGTCACCAGTGAAAAACGATATGCACAGACCGGCAGAGAAATCCTCGATTATGTCATTCGGGAAATGCAGTCACCCGAAGGGGGATACTACTCCTCGACCGATGCAGACAGCGAAGGTGAGGAAGGGCGTTATTTCGTCTGGAGCCAGGAAGAGATCCTCTCAGTCCTGGGTAAGGATACCGGGACAATTGTCTGCGAGTATTATGATGTCCAGCCGGGTGGAAATTTCGAGCACTCCGGGAAAAGCGTCCTTTCCGTTCCCCGTGATCCGGTCGAGGTGGCGCGACAGCTGTCACTTGATCCGGAACAGCTCGAAACTTTGATCCGGGAAGCAAAGACAACACTTCGCCAGGCCCGGAAAAAGCGGGTTCCTCCCGCGCTCGATGATAAAATATTGACCGACTGGAATGGGCTGATGATCTCAGCCATGGCCTTTGGCGGCTTTGTTCTGGCCGAACCGCGTTATATCGAATCTGCATCAAAAGCGGCTGCCAGCCTGATCACCCACCAGTGGGATGGACGGCGCCTTCTCCATACCCGCCGTGGAGAACGCTCCCATCTCGAGGGGATGCTCTCGGATTATGCAAACCTGGTCATGGGCCTGATTGACCTGTACCAGGCCACATTGAATCCCCGCTGGCTGGAGGATGCCATCAGGATCAACCAGGCTTCGATTGAAAAATTCTACAACCCCGGGGATGGCGGATTCTTCAATACCTGCGCCAGCAAGGATGATTTGCTGCTGCGATCCCGCTCAGCCCAGGATGGCGCAACCCCCTCAGGAAATTCGATCGCTGTGCACAATCTGCTCCGGCTTGGATCACTGACCGGTGATGTGGACCTGATATCCATGGCTGAAAAAACCCTGCTCAGCCACACTGCCCACCTGCGAGGATCCGGGGCTGCTTTCCCGCAGATGGTGCTTGGGTTGGATCTGTTCCTCCAGGGAGTTCACCAGATTGTGTTTGTTCTTCCGGATGGCACTGAGAGAAATCCCTTCCTTGAGCGGATCAAAACTCAATTTCTGCCAAATGTGGTCTGGCTGGGTGATACCGCAGCTGAAAGATCTCTCTCCTCGATTCTCGAAGGGAAAAAAACTCTCGAAAATCAGCCAACCGCTTATGTCTGCCAGGGGGAAAGATGCCTCCCGCCGGTGACGCAGGCCGAAGACCTGATGAAAAACCTCAGTGGCCTTTGACCGGCTTGAAAATCAGTGAAATCAAAGCCGCAACGGACAGCAGCCTGGGAATGCGGTCGATCATGATTTCCAGATCGCAGAACAGGGCGGCGAGGGACCCGCTGAAACTGAGCTTGTAGGGACGCTTGAGGATATGAGGGAATCGATCCTGGAAAACTTTAGCCAGCTCCAGGGTCTCCCCGGCGATATCGGACTGGTCAGCGAGTTCGAGCAGCCGCTTCGGGCGAAGGTCATCGGGGGCGCTCCCCGGCACAAAGCCCGGCAGTGGAGGGACCTGCCCGGCCTGGCGGGTGATGATACGGTCCGCAAAGAGGAATACCGCCTCATCCGAATTACGGTATTCACGGCGAATTTCCTCAAAAGAGGACATGGCTGCTTGAATATCGCTCCCCCAGATACGGGGCGTCTGCAGGAATGCCGCTGCAACCGCCGAGTACCATTCCGCTCCGGCCAGCAGTGTCGAGTGATAGCTCCTCAGCACCTCACTGACCGGACCTGAACCGTCCAGTGCAATCTGAAGCAATGCCCATTCCAGAATGCTTCCTTCCATCTGCGAAAAGGTGTGTTTCCCGCAGGCTGAACCGATCAGCTGGGCGATCGACTGGGTGTCTGGAAACAGGGGGTCAATCGGAGTCATGGGATTGTATCCCGGATCGTTGAAACATTATGGACTGAACCTCCCGGCCTGGCAGCTGCCATGCAGGATTTCCACGCAACCTGATTGCCACAGGGAATACCGGCTTTCATCCGACCATCGAACCGACCTGTTCGCATCGATCCTTTCCCCAGGCTGAGAGTGAGGCGGGAGGGTTGTCCCTCGAACAGAGGTCAGTGTAGTCTCTTTTCTTCCCACATGGGGAGATGATTCGATCAATTGAGGATGAAAAAATGGCGATTCAATTAGGCGTTATCGGTGGCTCAGGATTTTACCGGATGAATGGACTCGAAATTCTGGAGGAAAGGGCCATCGAAACCCCATTCGGTCTGCCGGCAGATAAGGTTGTGATCGGGCTGCTTGAGGGGAAGGAAGTCGCCTTTCTGGCCCGGCATGGCCGGAAACACCAGTATAACCCCACCCATGTCCCTTATCAGGCCAATATCTGGGCCATGAAAAGCCTCGGGGTCAAGTGGCTGGTTTCGGTCAGCGCAGTGGGAAGCCTCAAAGAGGAGATCGCCCCCCGTCATGTGGTGGTTCCCGATCAGATTATCGATCGCACCCGCCATCGCGCGGTTTCTTTCTTTGATCCTGTTGCGGTTCATGTGGGATTTTCCGACCCTTACTGCCCCCTGCTCTCCAGTCTGCTGATCGAAGCGGCTCACCAATCCGGCATTGTGACTCACTCAGGCGGGACCTATATCGCCATGGAGGGGCCGCTGTTTTCAACCCGGGCGGAATCTCAGATGTACCGTTCCTGGGGGGCTTCCATCATCGGAATGACTGGCATCCCGGAGGCAAAGCTGGCTCGTGAGGCGGAAATCGCCTATGGCGCACTCTGCTTTGTTACAGACTATGACTGCTGGCGGCTTATCGAAGAGGTGGTGACTGTGGATATGGTCATTGGACACCTCAATGCCAATGCCGAAGCCGGCGCCCAGGCTTTGCGCCATGTGGCTTCACGGATCAACAGCCTGGGGATTTCTCCGGCTCACAATGCCCTGGAAAATGGCCTCCTGACACACCCTTCGGACTACCCTCCGGATGCCCTTGACCGGGTTCGACTCCTGATTTCACGCTTTATCGATAAAAAACTGTAACAAAGCATTCCTTGCCATCGCAGTTGGTGGCATGATATTTTCTGACTGCATCATTTAATCTCAACAACCGGAAAGGGAATCACGGAGATGTCCGGCCACTCCAAATGGAGCACGATCAAACGCAAAAAGGCCAAGGTGGATGCCAAGCGTGGCAAACTGTTCACCAAAGCCATCAAGGAAATTCAGGTCGCAGCACGTGTCGGCGGAGGCGACCCTGAAGCCAACCCACGACTGCGCACCGCTGTCCTGGCCGCCAAGGCGATTAACATGCCTCTCGATAACATCGACCGGGCTATCAAGAAAGCGGTCGGGGAGCTGGGAGGAGTTGAATACGAACAGATTACGTATGAAGGCTATGGCCCCGGGGGAGTGGCGGTCTTTGTGGAAACCCTCACTGACAATAAAAACCGCACTGTCGGCGAAGTCCGCCATCTGTTCAGCAAATATGGCGGCAACATGGGCGAATCCGGCTGTGTCGGCTGGATGTTCAACCGCCGCGGAATCATCGCTCTCGATGCCGCCAAAGCCGATGAGGATCAGGTGATCGAAATCGCCCTGGAAGCCGGTGCGATCGATGTCAGCAATGAAGATGGAACCCTGGAGGTTCTGACCGATCCATTCAAGGTTGAAGAGGTTCGCCAGGTGCTCGAGGCGGCTGGAATGCCGATAGAATCCGCCGAAGTCACCATGGTTCCCCAGAATACAGTCAGCATCGAGGGAAAACAGGCCGAATCCTGCCTGAAAATGATCGAACTCCTTGAAGATAATGATGATGTCCAGAATGTTTATACCAATGCGGACATCCCGGAGGATTTGCTGGACGACGATTGATCGGATTTCTTCACCTTTATCCAATTGACGGTCTCGCCGATAACTCAGGGGGAGAGATGCCAGACCGAACTAAACTGATTCTTCTTGCATCCGGGCTGACTGCCATTCTGCTGCTCGCCTCCAGCGGGCGCTGTGAGGAGGATCGTGGCCATCGTTTCACAGTCACCGCTTACTGCAGCTGCAGCCAGTGCTGTGGCTGGGAACGCGGCAGCTGGAAGTTCCTCAAGATGGATGTCTGGAACCGCTATGTGTCCCGTGGGGAACGAGCGGGCAGGCTTTATGATGGACGCACCGCATCCGGTACAAAACCCCATGCCCCCCAGCCGGGGTTGTTCTCTTTCGACAGCCTTAAATCCCCCTGGATGATACCCCCGCGTGTGGCTTTTTTCCCCTGGCTGGCTTTCCCGCAGGTGGGAACCATCGCTGCCGACACAGATCATTATCCTTTCGGTACCCGGATGTATGTCCCTGGATATGGCTGGGGCGTTGTCGAAGATCGCGGCTCCGCAATCAAAGGGCCGGATCGGATTGACCTGTATATGTCATCCCATGGGGAAGCCCTGCATTGGGGACGCCAGCAGGTTGTTGTCGAAGTTCAACTCCCCGGAAAGAACTGAGGAAGGCACACGCTGGCGTTTTGGTATAAGGCTCTCACAGGGGCACGGCATGGCGTGCCCTTTCGGAAAACGGGTGATACCCGGGATCGATCTGGATCAGCCCGGCCTCAATCAAATTCGAATGGGAAGTTCAGGCGGGTATAGAACTCAAACTCGCCCTCCTCCGGGCCTCCGGCTGCATTGTGCGAAACACCCAACATGCCTTGCGGGCACCCGATTCTGCGCCCCCAGTATCCCAGATCGACAGTCAGCCCGGCGGTCAGTTTGACCTCCTCCTCGGCATAATCCGGCCCTTCGGAGCCGAAATCATAGACTGCCTCACGCCAGGATCCGCCAAGATGCAGCCAGACCCGACCGGGATCGTGGCTTCCGCACAGTTGCGCAAAGTTGATATCGGTCATCAAACCGAAATAGGGGACATTATCCTCTTCACGGATTCCCAGGTCATTGAAGATGTCCCTTCCATCGCCGGGAAACAGGAATCCTCCATACAGGGTTCCCGTAATTCCCCTGCAGAAATACTTCTGGAAATTCAGGCGGACATCATAATCGACTCCACTCGAGGCCAGCTCACGGTCCACCGGGATGCCCACACTGGTCTGAAGGCTGAGCGAAGGAAGGTAATGGGATTCCTGGATCAGGCCCATCCTCAACCCCCACACCCATTTACCCATAGCAACACCGTCATCCTCAACCTCATCGACCTGGGTCCAGGGTGTGGCCATATTCGGGCGGAAAGAGGAAGTCATGCCACCAGTGCTGAAAAACAGGGGAATCTGAGTCACCAGCTCGATCGGCAAAGTCAGCGGTCCCACCTCTTCTGTCAGGCCAAACCGCCAGGCATAGTCGGAATACACCGCCCAGTCTGTGTCTTCTTCCAGCCAGATCAGACTTTCCGCTTTTGAAAAATCAGTCCCAAAGGTTCCGATAGCCAGATCGAAATCGAATTCTCCCGGTTTCAAAAAATCATTGCCATAAAAGACCATCGGGTTCATGTGGAAGGTATCCGCCATTTTCGAGGGGATAAAAACCGGATCCAGCATCAGGGGGCGGTATTGAACCGGACCTGGACGGGGTTCAGCTCCAAACCCGCAGGCGCTGTCACCACTTACGGAAATTATCAGGATTCCCAGTAGAAAAAGTCTGGCAAGTGCGGCTTTCTTTGAACATAACATCTCGACGCATCCTCCTCCCGCGCTAACCCCATCGGGGTTAATACGAGTACTCCAGTAAAACCATCCCAGCGGAACCAGCCTGCTTCCCTCGAGAATTCCCCTCTTCTCTCAGGAAGACTATCAATGTTTCATTGATTATACCTGAAAAAGGTGAAGGACGAAGCCTGTTTGTCCTTCACCTCTCAGGTTTCTATCTTACCGGAATTTTCCGATGAACTCAGCCTGTGCGCCCAGCTCCTTTTCAATCCGGAGCAGCTGATTGTATTTGCAGACCCGGTCAGTACGGGACAGCGAGCCGGTCTTGATCTGGCCGGCGCCGGTCGCAACCGCGATATCGGCGATGGTGCTGTCCTCGGTTTCACCACTGCGGTGTGAAATCACGGCGGTATAACCGGCACGATGCGCCATTTCAACCGCCGCGAAGGTCTCTGTCAGCGAACCAATCTGATTGACTTTGACCAGGATCGAATTGCCGATGCCTTCCTTGATCCCACGGCTGAGACGGTCCACATTGGTGACAAACAGGTCATCACCGACCAACTGGACCTTGCCGCCCAGTTCAGAAGTCAGGTGTTTCCAGCCAGCCCAGTCATTCTCATCCAGGCCATCCTCGATGGAGAGGATCGGATAAGCGGTGGTCAGTTTGCTGTACCAGGCCACCATGTCCTTGGCGCTCTTGTCTCCCTTTTCGGCCCCGAGCTTGTAAGTCTTGCGTGTTTTGTCGAACAACTCGGAAGAGGCCACATCGAGTGCGAAGGCGACATCTTTGCCAACCTTGTAGCCAGCTTTCTTGATCGCTTCGGAGATCAGCTCGAGGGCTTCCTCATTGCTTTTTACATCCGGAGCAAATCCACCCTCATCTCCCACCGAAGTCGAGCGCCCTTTGGCCTTGAGCACCGCTTTGAGGTTGTGGAAAACCTCTGTGCCAATCCGCAGGGCATCGGAAAACTTCTTCGCTCCAACCGGCATGATCATGAATTCCTGGATATCGGCATTGTTGTCGGCATGAGCTCCGCCATTGAGAATATTCATCATCGGAACCGGCAGGCGCCGCGCCATCGGGCCACCCAGGTATTTGTACAGCGGAAGCCCCGCTTCGACAGCCGCCGCTTTGGCTGCCGCCATCGACACACCGAGGATGGCATTCGCTCCCAGCTTGGCCTTATTCGAAGTTCCATCCAGGGCGATCATGGTCTGGTCGAGCAGCACCTGGTTGGCCACATCGATTCCCCTGACTGCTTTGGCAATCGGGCCATTGACATTGCCCACTGCCTTAAGCACCCCTTTGCCAAGGTAGCGTTTGGGATCTTTATCGCGCAGCTCGATGGCTTCATGCTCCCCGGTGGAGGCTCCCGAAGGAACCGCCGCTCTTCCGGTGATTCCACAGGCGAGTGTGATTGTGACTTCGATGGTGGGATTGCCTCGAGAATCAAGAATCTCGAGTGCTTCCACAGATTCAATGGCACGGCAGTCAGACATGGTGCAAATCCTTTCAGATATCGGTTGAAATAGGGTCACTGGAGCACGATTTCCAATAGAAAAACCGTGTTATTCACAGGTTATCCACTGCATTGCCAAGGGTAAGGGAGCAGTCCGGGAAAGTCAATTCCGGCAGGGGCTTGAGGGAGGCTTCAGAAAAGGGGCAGCATTGGCTGCTGCCCCTCTCCATCGAATAGATTCAACTCGGATTTTTAAAACAGGGTGTAAATGAATGGAGCCACTGTGGAGGTCTGGGCAAAATACAGCACCAGCCCCAGCCCCATCATGATCACCAGGATCGGAAGCAGCCAGAACTTCTTGCGGTATTTCAAAAACTCCCAGTACTCAGTGAGAATCGACTTTTTGCTCATCGGTTTGCCTCTCGATACTGAATTGCCTTTCGTAGTGATCTGAAGATAACGCAGCCTTGCGTGGATGCCAATATGTGCTTGCATGCTTGTGTTTTCGTATCCCCAGTGGATCGAAGCCCACGATCCGCATGATCACAGCCACAGGGGCAAACAGGATCCAGTATAGCAGTGAAAAGAAGGCCATGCCAACATAATGGCCCACATAGCGGCCCAGCAAATCAGCCAGTTTCAACCAGAAGCGATGAAACCCAGCCAGTGAATCCGGCAGAGCCGCACCGAAACCCACCAGATAAACGCCCAGCAGCCCGGTCACCATGAACACCTTATGACCGGCACCCTTGCGCCACAGCACAAAAAGGGCAATGGCGAGGAAAATTCCACCGATCTGAAGGCCGAATTTACGCAGTTCCTGGGTTGTTACAGGTTTTTTCTTGGGAAGAACCATCAGTCGAGCTCAAACTCCTTCCGCCAGTCGCCTTCTTCTTTCCACTCAGGCTGGTCGTTTTTATCGAGAATAAATGAACCGATGGCCAGGCAATCCATCTCGGTTCTCATGAAACAGCGATAGGCATCGGTCGGGCTTTCCACGATCGGCTCGCCACGGACATTGAAACTGGTATTCACCACCAGCGGGCAGCCGGTTTTTTCATAAAAGGCACGGATCATGTCATGGTAAAGACCATTGCGCTGCTGATTGACTGTCTGTATTCGCGCGGAGTAGTCGATATGAGTAATAGCGGGAATATCCGACCGGGGGACATTCAGCTTATCGATGCCGAAGAGTTTCTCCTGCTCTTCTGTCATGGCAATGCGCCGGTCTTTCTGAACCGGAGCCACCAGCAGCATGTAGGGAGAATCGCTGGCGATCTCGAAAACCTTGGAGCATTCATCCTCCAGAACCGAAGGCGCGAAGGGACGGAAGCTTTCCCGGTATTTGATCTTGAGGTTCATGACCGACTGCATGTTGCGTGAGCGCGGGTCCCCGATAATGCTGCGCCCGCCAAGGGCCCGCGGGCCGAACTCCATTCGACCGGAGAACCAGCCGACAATTTTTTCCTGAACCAGCCTGTCAGAGACACCTTCGAGGAATTGTTGACGGTCCAATTTGTGGTAAACCGCCCCGAGACGCTTGAGTTCAGCCTCGATTTCCTCATCGGTATATGAAGGCCCGAGAAGAGAGCCTTTCATCGCATCCTCTTTTCGGACAGTGCGGGGATGGCCTTTGTATCGGTAATGCACAGCCAGAGCTGCACCTAAAGCACCACCCGCATCCCCGGCAGCGGGCTGGATCCAGACTCGCTTGAATGGGCCTTCACGCAGGATGCGCCCATTGGCCACACAGTTCAATGCCACCCCGCCCGCCAGGCAAAGATTCTCCTGGCCGGTCACCTCCTGCACATGTTTCGCCAGCTTGAGCATGGCCATTTCTGTCACCACCTGGACCGAACGGGCCAGATCCATCTCACGCTGGCTCAGCCGGCTTTCCGGTTTGCGAGGCGGGCCGCCGAACAGGCTGTCGAATTTCGAATTGGTCATCCGCAGCCCAGTCAGATAACCAAAATAATCCATGTTCATCGACACGGAACCATCTTCTTTAAGGTCAATCAGGTCATTGAGGATCCGATCGACATACTTCGGCTCCCCATAAGGCGCCAGACCCATGACTTTGTACTCGGCTGAATTGACCTTGAAACCGGTGTAGTAAGTAAAAGCGGAGTAAAGCAGCCCCAGCGAATGGGGAAAACGCAGCTCCGCCAGAATATTGAGGTCATTCCCCTTCCCCACACCATAGGTGGTGGTCGACCATTCACCGACCCCATCGACTGTCAGGACCGCGGCCTCTTCGAAAGGGCTGGGGAAAAATGCGCTGGCGGCATGAGACTCATGATGCTCGGCAAACAGGACATCTCCCTGGTATCCCAGTTCCTCACCGATGTCATCACCCATCCACAGACGCTTGGTCAGCCACAAAGGAAGAGCCTGCAGATACTGAGTCAAACCACGGGGTGAAAGGCACAGATAGGTTTCCAGAATTCTTTCAAACTTGACAAAAGGCTTTTCGTAAAAAACTACATGAGTCAGCTGGTCAACCGAAATGCCGGCCTCACGAAGGCAGTATTCAATGGCATTGCGGGGAAAGTCGGAATCATGTTTCTTGCGTGTAAAACGCTCTTCCTGGGCCGCCGCGAAGATCTCCCCATCCTTGAGCAATGCTGCAGCACTGTCATGGTAATAGGCTGATATTCCCAATATCCATTCACTCATAAAAATCTTCCTTCGTTATTTCCCCCATAAGGCTGAAAAGGCGAGATTGATCACCCCGATGGCTCCCTGAAAACTGGTTCCCGCAAAGAGATAGAAAAACGGTTTCGACATGACCGAGATCCAGGCGCTCACAAATGAACCTCCCACCAGAATCAGCAGCAGCAACCCGATCGGGCCATATTCGCGCAGCTGGGCATACTGATACGCCTGCCGTTGGGGAAGAAATCCTAACAGGATTTTCTCGCCATCCAGGGGAAAGATGGGAATCAAATTGAAAAAACACAGGCACAGATTCACCACCAGCGAAAATGAGGTCAGGAACAGGAGGAAAAGGACAATACGACTGCCGGGATCCTCGCTTCCTCCCATATACAGCGATCCCTCCGCCAGTGGAATCAGGATCCGGAAGGCGATTCCGGATATGGCAGCCAGAATCAGATTGGAGACCGGTCCTGCCGCGGCGATCAGCATCCCATCCCATAACGGGTGGCGCAGGTTTCTTTCAACATAGGGAACCGGTTTTCCCCACCCGAAAAAACCCAGGAAAATCCCGATCGAACCGATCGGATCCAGATGGGCAATCGGATTCAGAGTGATTCGCCCCAGTCTCGCCGCTGTGTCATCACCGCAACGCAGCGCCATCCAGGCATGTGCCGCTTCATGCAGCGACAATGCGAACAGAATGGCTGGAATTCGCCCTGTCGCTTCCAGCAGAAATGTTATCGGATCACCAAAAGCCATACCTTTTTATTCCCATTCAATGGTGCTGGGCGGCTTGGAGCTGATGTCATACACCACCCGATTGATCCCCTTCACCTCATTGACTATACGATTGGAGATGCGCCGCAGGAGGTCTGGTGGAAGATCCACCCAATCGGCTGTCATACCATCCGCGCTGTCAACCACACGCAGTGCAATCGCACGGTCATAGGTGCGCTCATCTCCCATCACTCCAACTGAACGGATCGGAAGAAGCACTGCAAAGGATTGCCAGACTTTGCGATACCAGCCGGTAGCCTTGAATTCTTCTAAAACGATCTTATCAGCCTTGCGTAACAGGCCGCAAGCCTCGCCAGTCACTTCTCCCAGTATGCGCACCGCCAGGCCCGGGCCTGGGAATGGCTGGCGGAAGACCATGTCTTCATCCAGCCCGAGCACCAGCCCAACCTGGCGGACCTCATCTTTGAACAGCTCCCTCAGCGGTTCGATCAGATCCAGTTTCATGGTTTCAGGCAGCCCTCCCACATTATGGTGGGATTTGATGGTAGCCGATGGGCCTGCCACTGACACCGACTCAATCACATCCGGATATAAAGTTCCCTGGACCAGGAAGTCGACCCGGCCGATTTTTGAGGCTTCCTCTTCGAAAACCTCGATGAAAGTCCGCCCGATTATTTTCCGTTTCTGCTCCGGATCGGTAATGCCAGACAGATTCTTGAGGAAACGGGCCGAAGCATCCACAAAGCGGAGGTTGATCCCAAGCCGGTCACGGAGGATTTGCTGGACTCGAACTCCTTCTTCATGGCGCAACAGGCCATTGTCGACAAAGATGCAGGTCAGCCTGTCCCCGATGGCACGCGCCACCAGCGCCGCCGCCACCGAAGAGTCTACCCCCCCGCTGACCGCACACAAAACCCGTCCCTCACCGACCTTCCGACGGATATCCTCGACAGCGTTTTCAACGAAGGATCCCATGGTCCAGTCCCCGGCGCAGCCACACACCTTTTTTACAAAGTTCCCCAGGATCTGCGCACCTTCGGGGGTATGGACAACCTCCGGGTGGAACTGCACCCCATAAAGGCGGCCTGCTTCGTTGGATAAAGCCGCAACTGGTGAATTTTCTGAAGTTCCGATCACAATGAAGCCCGGGGGAAGCTGGGACACACGGTCCCCGTGGCTCATCCAGACCTGGAAGGAAGCCCCAAGCCCTTCGAACAGGCGGGAACCTCCACCTGTCTGGCTGAGAGTGGCAAATCCGAATTCCCGCTGCTGCGAGGGATCGACTTTCCCTTTAAGGAGATGCCCCATCACCTGAAGCCCATAACAGATTCCGAGGATGGGGATGCCCAGATCAAAAATCCCGGGATCCGGGAGTGGAGCACCGGGAGCAATGACGCTCGAGGGGCCTCCGGAAAGGATAATTCCACGGGGGGCGATATGACGGATTTCTTCTATCGAGAGATGGTAAGGGAAGATCCGGCAATAAACTCCCTGCTCACGCACCCGCCGTGCGATCAGCTGATTGTATTGGGACCCGAAGTCCAGGATAAGAATTTCATCGCGGCCAGTCATGGGGCGATATGTAGCCAAAGTCTCCGATTAGTCAATCCGTATGGCTGTCCCAAGCCCCCCCCTCACCCCAGCCTCTGATAATCGGCATTTATAAAACCACGGGAGAAATCCTCAATTTCAAAAGCAGAATGCCGATATTACTTGCAGTGGTTTTTTTTGAATTTGCCAGCCCTTGAAAAAAAAAGGCCCTCAGTGGCCAAACCGAGGGCAAGAGCATGAAACGGTCTTGGTTGCGTATTGCCTGTCTTACTTGTCCGAGTTGTGCGGGGAGGAACAGTCGGAGGGTTGTCCTCCCCGTCCCTGGGACAAGCTTAAACCGGCACTTATTTCAGAAAATCATCGGGATAGGTCACCGCTCCTGGGGCACGGTCCCGAGCCGGGCCTGTCGGAACCATGGGGGATGGGGGATTGCCCATCGCCATGGTGTTCGCTGGTTTTTGCAGGGCTTGATTCCAGCCGCTCATTCCACCGGCCGGCGGGCCGCAAGGGGCCGGCGGGCAGGGTGGTGGACAGGGCGGCGGGCAGGCATTGAAAGATGGGCAGGGTGGCGGACAATTTCCTCCACAGTAACAATCATTCCTCCATGCCATGCAGTTCGATTCCAGGCTGATATACTCCGGGCAGAGCAGCGGTGAAAATCCTGGAATCGGGAATGTCACCACTTCAAAAATGCCCACTCCGGTGCGTTCGATCGCACGGCCCATTCCGCGAGCCATGCCAACTCCCAGTCCTTCCAGCGGAGTCACATTGCAATTGAAAACACCTGTCAGGGTGTGCTTGGGAAACTCCAACCAGCCGGTCAGAACATTCGTCACACCACGTCCCAATTTGGTCGCTGGGGATCCCTCATCCGCACAGGGATCGCAGGCAGTCATACATCCCGGTCCATAACCCATACCTTGTCCACCGGCACACCCGGCACCGCCATACATGGCCTGCTGGATCTCCGGTCCCGGAGCGCTGTAATAAGGCGCTGTGTAGTTCTCCCCCATTACCTGGTGGACAGGGAATGTCAGTGCGGCCAACATCATCCCAGCCACAAGCAAGCTCCTTCTCCTCATTTCATTTCCCCCTCTCGAGTTTGCTCACCCAGCCTGTCTCCCGTAGAACCTCGGCAGTCTCGGGAGGGCTGTGAGGGCCATCCCGATTCCCCTCAGGAGGACCCCTTGTGTGATAACCCGCCGTTCCTCAACGATTAAGGATTGGCTTGAGATCATCATCAACAAGATGAATGAAACCATAGAGTTCCGTTCAAGTCAAGCACTATTGACAAAAAACTTCAGTTATCGGCATTTAACTTTAATATATTAAGTAAGTTATGTTCGTTTATTTTTTTGAATGCAGCGGCCGATAATGGTAAGTTTGCCCTCCTGGCCCCGAAAATCGGCCTCTGAAAGGTCTGAATCAGATGTGGAAAGCAAGGGTCGCTCTGGCAAATCCTGGTCAAGCCGCAGAAAAAAGGGATCTCCCGGCAGCGCTGGGATAAAGAAGGGTTATTTTATTCCGGCTGTTCGAATGCCACCCACACGATCTGCTCATTCGTATCGGCTAGCAGAGGAACAGCCTGTGCATCGGAGCTGAGGCTGAGGGATTCCATGCTGTCTCCATCCATGACAGCTGGAGTTGAAATACCGATCCTGATTCCAAGACGCTCGAAACATGAAGCAGCATGGGCCGCCATCATGTTGCCCAGTTCGGCAATGGCGCTCCTGGATATTTCATCAAGAACCAGAGGGGTTGCGCATCCCATCATTTTTCCGGCGATTCCCAGAGCAGAGGGCATTGAAAAGCCATAGATTACCCGGCCATTCTGATCGCCATGAATTTTCAACACGACACACACATCCGCCACTGGAAACCGGCCCTCATCCGCCCTGTGCGTGGCCGGGTGGACCTCCATGCCGATGGTGGAATGCAGAATATCTGCTGCTGCCTCGAGAAAAGAATCAATGAATTTGGATTTCATCAGGCGATGGCACTCCTAGTGGATGGCAATCAAGGCATTTCACAAAATGAATGTTGTGGCGGCTCTTGGGATCCCGGAAGGTGGTATCCATTTTTTCCACATCCAGACCGCAGTTCGAAAGGCGGGGATGGCATTCCGCACAGGAGGCACGTGCCGACTGGTTGTGCGGGTGGTGGCAGGCCAGGCAGCTGAGGCCCTCATGGACCCCCATGCCGGTGCGATCATCCCCGGATCCAGCCTGGCGTGTCCATTCAGGAGAATGGCACTGGTAACACATTCCCTGGCGTTTATCAGGACTCATCTTCACCAGACGGTCTCCATCCAGCATCCGGGGAATCGGCAGGTAAACTGTGGAGATCGAGAGGCGGTCCCTCCGATCGAAAAATGCCAGTGAGGGCAGACAGAGTTCACGGCTGGCTTCAACAATCTCCTCATTCGCTGGATGCAGGCCGGCAGGAACTCCCTCAGAATGAATCTGATGGCAGGCCAGGCAGGGAATCGCCGCCGAATCCTCACAGACTCCGCCATGAATCACCCATGGCCCCTGTCGATCGAGAGGAGCTACCAGGTGGCTGATGGACTCTTCAAAAAACATTCCATGGCAGCGCAGGCAATCTTCGGACAGTTGCTCTTTCCGGTTCTGAGCTGGATCCAAGAAGAAGGTCCGATATGTGGCCCCATGCGGCCCGGCAGCCCAATCCGCATGTTCCTTCTGGTGGCACTGGCCGCATCGCTCGACCATGGGATCGATCCGGGAAAATTTCAGATGGGGGGGAGATGTTGCGGAGCCGGCCCAGTGCGCCACCAGGTTGGAGAAGTTGTTGAGATGAGCCGCCGGATTCATCGACAGCGATCCTTCATGGCAGGCTGTGCACGCGATGTTGCGATGGCTTGAGGTCTTCCAGGAAGCAACCGAGGGGGCAATCTCATGGCAGCCGCTGCAGGCCCCTCCGCCTCCTCGATCATACACCACCGCAGGAATCAGCAGGCAGCTGAGGAGCAGCACACACCCCACAGCGCCAATCCACCACAACCATCGATGTTTCATGTGGCGCCACACATCCGCATCATCCATCGGCTAATCCCGGAAAGGAACTCCCAGGATCATCGAGAGGATTAACTCACAGGATCAGCCGGGTCCGCGCTGTCGCTGTCCTCCCGGAAGAGCTTGACGAACTCGTTGAAATAGTCCCAGTCAAAATGATCCCCCATCGTATCCTTCATGGTCTTGAGAGCCTCGAATGTGGTGAGCGGCTCACGGTAAGACCGGACTGTGGTGATGGCATCGAATACATCCGCCAGGGCGCACAGGCGGGCATAGGGATGAATTTCTGTGCGCGATATCTGGCGCGGATACCCTTTGCCATCGATGCGCTCATGGTGCTGATACACAATCGCATCCAGGACCTCATTGTTCTGGTGGGTCTCCTCCAGAATTTTCCGTCCGATTTCAGGATGCTGCCGCATCAGGTTCCACTGGGTTTCATTCAGCTTGCCGGGATGATTGATGATCGATGCCGGAATGACGGATTTTCCCAGGTCATGCAGGAGAAACCCTTCCGCCAGCAATTTGAAATTGTGACGGTCCAGCTCCCGCGAATAAACTCTTCTGGCAAGAGCGAGGGCATAAATGGTGACATTCACTGAATGAGTGTAGGTGTAGTAATCGTGGCTGGTCAGTTTCAGCAGGTTGCGTGTGGCATTCTCATCATAAAGAATGAATTCGACTGAGTAATGAATGGCCATCTTGGCCTGCCGCAGCCGCCGCGAGGCGCGTGGGGTTGCAAACAGGTCTTCCATGATCCGGGTGGTGGTGGAATAAACCACCTCAGCCTTCTGCCGGGAATCCATATCCGGATCCCTCACCACATGGCGGATTTCGCGGCTGGCATATTCGAAAAATTCATCCCTTTCGGATCGCGGAACATAAATTTCCTCGATCCGGTTATCGATCAGCTGCTGCAAGATGTCCTGGGTAAAGGAAGTATTTTTACTTCGGTACAGGATATATTGCCCGCTGGAGGCATGACGCAGGAAGATTGGAAAAGGAAGAACAGTTTCAACACGCAGAGATTGTAATTGGATCGGAAAAAAGGACAAACCGGACAGGTCTTCCCCGGGCATCATGAACCATCCGCAACCTTCGGAACCTCAAAAAAGGATCCCCGGGTCGCTGCCGAATTTCCCAGAGCATCGGCCAGTGGCAGAGGCTGGCCCGGAACATCCTCACGGAACACATTCTCCAGGGGGACTGCATGAAAGGTGGGTTCCACATTCGTAGTGTCGAGTTCATTCAACTTGGCGGCATAATCCAGTATCTGGGAGATCTGTGCAGTAAAGCGATCGATCTCAGCCTCCGACAGATCGAGTCGGGACAACAGCGCAATATGGCGAACCTCTTCCCGGGTGACTGACATAAAGTTATCCGCTCCTGATTGACTGATGCTGAACAGGACTCCCGAGAATCCCATCCAGAAAAACTTCCATTCCCATTCCCGGATAAACCCGGGGGAATTTTCATTTCATAATCTACCCTATGAGTTCCATCTCAGTCTATATCCGATTGCAGCCGCTCCCCTCCTCACCACGGCGTATCGCCTCTAAAATAAACATCAGGCCGGATAGAACGGCTATTCCCTGAAATATGAACCACCACCTTTTCCTCAATGCAGTCCAGAGACCCGCACGCTATGTGGCGGGCGAATTCAATCAGAAACCCATCAAACCCGCCGCCACGGTCAAGTGGTGTTTCGCCTTTCCCGATGTGTATGAAATCGGGATGTCCTTCACCGGCATCAGCCTGCTGTATGGCCTGCTCAATGAGGACCCCCGCAGCTCCTGTGAGCGTGTATTCGCCCCCTGGATCGATGCCGAGGCGCGTCTGGCAGCCCTGGGTGAACCCCTCTGCTCGCTGGAGAGCGGAACCCCTTTGCACCACTTCGATGTTATCGGCTTCACCCTGCAGCATGAAATGAACTATTCCAATGTCCTGACCATCCTCAACTCCGGGGGGATTCCTCTTTTCCGGAAGGACCGGGATCGAACCCATCCGCTGCTGATCGCCGGAGGATCCTGCACCTATAATCCGGAACCAGTTGCAGATTTCTTCGATGCCTTTGTAATCGGCGATGGAGAAGAGGTGGTTCTTGAAATCAACCAGCTGCTTGCCGAGTGTCCTGTTCATCAGACAGAACGTGAAACCCTCCTGCGGGAGCTGGCTCGTATTCCCGGGATTTATGTCCCCTCGCTTTATGAAGTCCAATACCACCCCGATGGGACCATCAAGGGGATTCAACCGGTATCGACTGGCTTTCCTTTCCCGGTCCAGGCACGCAAGGTTCGGCTCGCCGGGGCTTATTTCAATTCATCTCCCCTCGTCACCTCGACCGAGGTGATCCATGATCGCGCCGCCATCGAGGTCCTGCGCGGCTGCACCCGTGGGTGCCGCTTCTGCCAGGCCGGTTACATCAGCCGCCCGATTCGGGAACGCTCCGGTGAAGAGATTATCCGCATCTCCCGGGAAATGATGAAAACCACCGGCCAGGACAACCTTTCGCTTTTGTCACTTTCCACCGCGGATCATAAAAACCTGCCCGGGATCATCGATGGCCTGCTCACGGACTGGGATCGTTCGATCGGAATTTCACTGCCCTCCCTGCGGATCGATGGATTTGACCTTCGTGTGGCGACACGCCTGGCGGAACTGCACCAGTCTGGATTCACCTTTGCGCCGGAAGCCGGAACGACACGCCTGCGCAAAGCCATCAGCAAAGACCTCGGCGAGCGTGAAATCATGGCCACGCTCGAGGGGGTTTTTCAGCGTGGCTGGCAAACCATCAAACTCTATTTCCAGATCGGGCTGCCAACCGAAACCATGGATGACCTGGATGGGATGGCTGATCTGGTGTGCCGGTTCCGGGATCTGCTGGTGCGGAAAGTCCGCAAGCGCCCCAAACTGAATGTCTCGGTCAACCCGCATGTGCCCAAGCCTTTCACCCCATTCCAGTGGTTCGGGCAGGATGACCTCCCCACACTCAAGGAAAAGACCCGTTACCTCAAGCGCATTTTCCCGCGAGGCCCTGTCTCTTTGAGCTGCCACGAGCCGGAATTATCCGTTCTCGAGGGGGTGATGGCGCGTGGGGACCGGAAGGTATCCCAGGCCATACTGCGTGCCTGGCAGCTCGGGTGCCGTTTTGATGACTGGCGGGAAACCTTCCAGTACAGCCGTTGGCTCCAGGCTTTCGAGGAAACCGGCATCGATCCCGGCTTCTACAATCAGCGGGAACGCGGTGAGGGTGAAATCTTCCCCTGGGAAGCCATCTCCTGCGGGGTCGAGCGCGAGTACTTCTGGCTCGAATGGAACCGCGCCCTCAAAAACAAGGCCACTTATGACTGCCGGGACCGCCGCAGCTGCACCCTGTGTGGAATCTGTACAGAAGACTACCGGCATGACCTCTATCCACCATCGTTTCACACAGAAGGCCCTTCCCTGGTCGATCTGGTCCGGTCGCACCCAGATATGGAGGAAAGCACACCGCATCTGTGCTCCCCTGTGCCACAAGAAACCCCCGAGGCACCCGATGAACTTCTCGATGCTCCCCCAGGCAGCGAACAGCGCAGGACCCTTCGTTTGTGTTTTTCAAAAAAGGGAGTTTCACGCTGGCTCGGGCAGATCGATCTCCAGAAAACACTGATTCAGACCTTTCGCCGGGCGGAACTGCCCCTGGCAACCTCCCAGGGTTTCAATCCACGCCCGATTCTCTCCTTCGCCATGGCCCTTCCAGTGGGGGTGGAGTGTTCCGGTGAATGGGTCGATGTCACCCTTTGCACGGATGATGAAATGGAATCACTCCCACTGGATTCACTGATTGAGCGGTTGAACGCCGTTTCTGCTCCAGGAATTGCCTTTCAGTCAGGGGAATGGATCCCCCCCGATGCCCCTTCTCTGGCCCGTCAGGCATCCCGCCTGGAAGGAACAGTCCGCTGGCTCGATGGCACACCCGACCCCGAAGGCATTTTCGCAACGCTTTCAGAAGGAGTAATGGAATTCAGGAAGTCCGGGAGGCTTGTCTCCCTGCGCCCGGCCCGTGAAGAAAAACCAGCCCGCGAAGTGGATCTGGCTCCCTTTATCGAGAGTCTGGAGCTTGAAAAACAGGATGGACTTCCACTTTTCAGAGTGAGCCTGCGGATTCTGGGTGGGCGCACCATCCGTGCCGATGAGGTGGTCCATGCCCTGGCTCATCCGCATCATCTGGACCCGGCTCCGATGGATGTCCGCAGAGGATGTGTCGAACTCGGCGAACAGATCGCCATAAGCCGGGCCTGAGCGAAACAACCGGATTCCGGAGAATTACCGGTATCGATTCCATTCCTCGATCATCGAGGGGATCTCGTTCGATGGAGAGCGAGGATGACCAGGTTCGGGCTGCTGGTCCGGTGGAACCACAATCGGTGCTGGCTGTGATGTTCCACGGCCATAGAGTTCCACTTCGATCAGAGGCTCATCCCGGTCGTCCGAGGCGATCTGCAATCGTGCACGCCGCAGGCCCTCCTGTGATGGATCAAAAGCGAGTGTCACCACACGGCTTTCACCCGGATTCAACACACCACCTCCTCCACCATTCACCAGCACAAACTCAGCAGTAGCAGGCCCGACCAGTACCGGCCCGGCCCCAGACAAGGTCAACACACGGTTTCCGTTGTTTCGAATCTCCACTGTCCGGGTGGCCGAAAGCCCGGCCGCCAGTGAACGGTACCCAAAATCGATCTCAAGCGGAGAGACATCGATTTCCGGTTCGAATCCAGTGCCACGCAGATCGACCTTGAGAAGAGGTTCATCTCCATCGTTGGTCGTAATCTCAAGCCGTGCGCTGCGTCCCCCGCCAGAAGAGGGGTCAAAAACCATCTGGACTTCACGCACCTCCCCGGGATTGATGGGGGTTCCGGTCAGGGCGGGAATGGTCGAAATAAATTGGAAGTCATCCGGATGCTGGCCATATTTCAGCAACCCCGGGGCGGTGAAGGTCAGCGGCTGGTTTCCAATATTGCCGATAAGAACCCGGCGGATCGGAGAGGCGCCCGCAGAAACCTCCCGGCCGGGGAAATTGACAACAAACGGGAATATTTCAATCTCCGGAGCAGCCCCGGTCCCTGTGCCGCTCAGGATGACCGTTACAGAGGGTTCATCCCGGTCATCTGTGGTGATCTCGATCTGGGCCGGGCGCGGATATAACGAGCCTGGGTCAAAAACAACCTGAACCAGGCGGCTCAATCCCGGCGAAAGAGGATCCAGCAGGGTCTCAGTTGGCGACACAATCCGGTAATCACCGGTAGCAGCACCTTGCAGAGCGATCCCTGCACCAGTGAAATTCAGATCGATGCTTCCATGATTGATGATCAGAAATCCCTGCGGAGCTGAGGCGCCCGCCGCCAGATCCCTCGATCCGAAATCCAGCAACTGCGGAGCCACTTCGATTTCCGATTCAAGCCCCCGGCCATACAGTTCAACCACAGTCTCAGGCTCATCCCGGTCATCTGTGGTGATGACAATCCGTGCCCGAAGGAGCCCGTCACGTGCAGGTGTGAAAACCACTTCGAGCTGGCGTGAAGCACCCGCAGCGAGAGGACTGGCATCCGGAGGGGAAACAAAGCTGTAGCTGGAAGCAGCGGAGCCTTGGAGAACAATTCCGCCACCGGTGAAGTTAAGGTCCCTGCTCCCGAGGTTCCTGATGGTGATCGTTCGAGGAGCCGACGATCCATCCGCCAGATTCCGGTAGCCGAAATCGATTTCGAGTGGAGAGACCTCTATTTCCGAATCCAGCCCGGTCCCCGCCAGTCCGACTTTGACCAGGCCTTCATCGATGTCATTGGTGGTAATTGCCAGATGGGCGTTCCGTGGCCCTGCATTGACTGGATCGAATACGATCTGGACCTCACGAATCTCGCCGACCGCAATGGGTGTTCCAATGAGAGGCGGAAGCGATGTCGTGATCTTGAAATCCCCGTGATGAGGCCCGGTCACACCCACTCCGGCGCCAGAGAAAACCAGAGGAGCGGTTCCAACATTCCCGATCCACACCTTTTTGGCGGCCGAGGGTCCTGCAGCCACCTCCCGAGCTGGATAGTTCAGGTTCATCGGGAAGATCTCAATTTCAGGATAGCTGCCGGTCCCGGTTCCAGAAAGAAGGATGCTGGTTGCCGCGTTATTGCAGTCATCACTGAACAGGGTCAGTGTGGCGGTACGCAGATAAAGATTAGACGGGTCAAATGCCAGCGACACATCACGAATCTCACCAGGAAGAAGAGGCTGGCTCAGCACGGACAGGGGTGTCAGCAGATTGAATTCACCCGCTGCGGCACCGGACAGCGACACAATCGGATCCACAAACCGCAGCTCACGGCTGCCGGTGTTTCGAATCTGGATTGCAAGCGGAGTGCCGGGTCCCGCGCCCAGGTCCCGGTCTGCAAACACCAGAGAGGCTGGCGCAACCTCGATCTGCGGATCGACTCCCCTCCCGATCAGGTCCATCTGGACCGCAGGCAGGTCACAGTCATTGGTTGTAATTTCGAGCCGTGCCCGGCGCACTCCCACCTTTGAAGGGTCGAAGGCAATCACCAGCTGGCGCTGCATCCCTGCCCCTAGTGGATCGGTCGTATCGAGGATGTGGTATTCGGCTGCAGCAGGCCCGGTCAGATGGTAGCCGTCACCGACGAAACGAAGGTCACTGTTTCCAAGGTTGTGGACCATGATGGTTCGTGTTGATGAAGCATCCGCACAGATATCCGCAAAGCCGAAATCGACCTCCTCCTGGGGCG